>Ga0310696_10003105_pt1 | contig 21025 bp, 22 predicted proteins | sample AusTroGonzalo_MG_4_FD_203885 | JGI IMG/M metagenome (GOLD analysis project Ga0310696, IMG submission 203885) | Bovine rumen microbial communities from tropical cattle in Woodstock, Queensland, Australia - Gonzalo_02 (v2) (version 2) | ecosystem: Host-associated > Mammals > Digestive system >... | reverse complement strand
CTCGAGCCTTCCGAACGATACCGTGAGGAGCAGGAAGACTATGAATGCGCAGAAATAGAGCACCGTATCGAATTCCGACGAGAGCGAGACGACCATCTTCTCCGTCATCGAGCCGGAGTCGAAGACGACGGCCCTCGGGTCGCCTATGGCCTCGGAGATCTCCTCCGTGAGCTTGTCGTCCGAGCCGACGGAGGTCAGGACGGCGCACCTGTCCCCGTCCACGATGAGATGTCCCGCCGCCACCTTGTCCGTCAGGACAGAGAAATAGCCGGGGTCCCGGAGATCATACTCCCTGTGGAGGTTGTCGAGGAAAGGGTCAAAGGCGTCGGCAGTGAACCCCGTAGCGGAGGCAGCCTCGGAAAGCAGGGCCTCGAACTCCGTCCCGTGGACGGACACGAAGTCGTTCCATTTCCGCAGCCTCTCCTCCTGGAGGGCGCGGCTGGGAACGAAGTCGCGCAGGGAGCTGACCGAGACCTCCCCGGGGAGGATGTCCGGCAGGGCCTCCAGCTGCGGACGGATGTCCTCGTATGCGACCAGCGCCTCCTCGAGGCCGCTTCCCAGCACCGCGACGTAGGTGATGTTGCGGCCGCCCTGTGCCAGGGAGAGCATCCTGTCCATGTTCTCCTGCTGATGGGGAGTCATGTAGTTGATGTTGTGCAGGTCGCTGTCGAACTTCACCCTGTCGTCGAAGAAGCTCAGCACGATGGTGACGGCCGCCACGGCCAGGAGCACGTATCTGCTGCCGCCGAGGTTCAGGCGGCCGACACTGTCCCAGAACCTGGCCTGCCGGGGCTGGGCCCCGGTCTTTTCAGGATAGAAATGGGGAAGGAAAATGAGCGTGAAGAGTATCGTCCCCGCCAGAAGGAGCGCGGAAAACAGTCCCAGGTCGTGCATCGCCGGCGAGGCGATGAACAGCAGGCTGAGGAATGCGCCGACGGTGGTGATGTTGCCGGTGGTGAGGGGCTGGACGATGTCGGCCAGCGACTCGCGCGGGCTGTAGCCCTGCCTGATGTGCGAGATGAAATGCAGCGGGTAGTTCGCCGCGATGCCTATTATCACCGCACCCATGCCGACGACTATCAGCGAGATGCTTCCCAGCGCCAGCGATGTGACGCTCAGGGCGAGCAGGAATCCGAAGAGGATCGCGCTTCCGACCATGAGTATGCTCTTCCCGCTGCGGAAGAACGATATGAGCAGCAGGGCTATGAGGATGATGGCTACCGCTATGGACAGCAGGCTGTCACGCTTGATCTGCGAGGAGTTCGTGTACGCTATGTACACGGATCCGAGGGGATCGACGGTGACGGCGCCGTCCATGGCGGAGACGGTACCGGAAATGGCTTTGTCGAGCGCCTTGATGAACCTGCCGGCGCTGTATGTGTCGCTATCGCCGAACGCGAGGTCCAGCGTGACAAGGGCCGCTCCGTCCTCGGTGAAGATATAGTCGTCCTCCGTGTGGAAGCTGCCGTTTGGATTGAAGTTCTCGAGCTGCCTCAGCCGGGGAGCGGACAGGAGCAGCGGATCCCTTGTCACGACGCTGCGGAGCGGGCCGGCGACGGGCGAGGTGACCGCCGAGCGCGTCGCGGCCAGCCGCTCCGCCAGCGTGCCGCTCTCCACCAGCGAGTCGAGCAGACGGTAGTCGTCGTCCGACAGGTAGTACGGAAGGTTGTCCGCAATGAAGCCGATGACTCCGTCGATGTCGTCGTCGTCGATACGGGCGTTGACGGACCCGAGCAGCTCTCCCGGCACGACCGACAGGATCGACGCCTCGAGGGAGTCGACGGCGTCCATCAGAAGGTAGCGGTCGGCCTGCCCCTCTGCGGCGGGGGAGATGGTGAGCACCACCCTGTTCGCATCGCCGGCGTGAGAGAAAGCCCAGCTGATATCCCTGTTCTCCCCGTCGGAGGGGAGGAAGTCGACGACGTCTTCCTTGAAGTCCACCTTCAGCGCTCCGGCGACGCAGAGCAGTATCGACAGCAGCAGCACGCCCCACATCACTTTGCGGCGGGCGGCGAAGAAGTCGTATATTTTCAGGAATGCCTTGACCATGCTGCGTGCTATCTTAACAGTCTGTGTATCAACATTGAAGGCCAACCGTAGAAGACGGCGGCGACGGTCAGGCAGGCGTTGAGGAGCGATATCCTCGCGAAGTCGCGGCCCTTGCGGAAGTGCGAGACGCGCTCGCCCTCTGGGGCATAGTAAACCCTGACCGGCACGGGCACTATGCGTATCCCTTTCCAGGCGGAGCGGACCAGCATCTCCAGCTCGGCCTCGTAACGGTTTGTCAGGGGGAGTGCGCAGCCGGCAAGGGGGTAGGCGCGGAAGCCCGTCTGGGTGTCGGGCAGCCTGCGGAGGGTCTGCACCGCGAACCAGAAGTTCGAGAACCTGTTGGCGAAGGTGTTGCCTGAAGGCATGTTCTCGGCGGTGAGGCACCTGCTGCCCACGAAGAGCTCACCGTCGCCATCCTCGATGGCCTTCAGGAAGAGCGGGATGTCGTCGGCGAAGTGCTGCCCGTCGGAGTCCATGGTTATCGCGTAGTCGAATCCGCGCTCCCCGGCCCGCTTCAGGGCAGTCCTGAGCGCATAGCCCTTGCCCCGGTTGGGGGAGTAGCCGATATGGTCGATGCTGTCCCCGAAACGGAGTATCTCGCTGCGGGTCGCGTCGTCGGCGCCGTCGCTTACGACGATAACGTCCTTGCAGTGCTCAAGGGCGGAGCCGATCACCTTCGCGACCGTACCGGAGTTGTTGTAAGTGGGGATGACTACGCAGACCTTCTTCATCACTGATCGGACTTGACGGTGAATGAAGCCTTCGTGAAGACGGCCTCGCCGGCACGCAGGACGGCGGTGCATCTGAAAGTCCCGGGCTCATCCGTCCCGGAGAACGTCTCCTCGACGGTGATGTCGGGATCGGCCGCCGGGTTTATTGTCTTGAGAAACTTGATGTTCCTGACTTCCGCGACCGACACTTCGCGTCCCAGGGCCCGTCCCGCGAGCTGCCTGAGGATCTCAAGCTGGCAGGCGCCCGGGGTGATGGGCGTGCCGGGGAAGTGGACACGGAAGATACTGTGCGAGGCGTCGAGCGTGATGCCGAAGGAGTGACACCCCCCGGAGAGCGATTCGCCGGTTATTCTGTAAAGGTCCTGGAACATGGTCTCAATTCGTCTTCTGGTTGGTGAAACTGATCGTTGTGGAACCGCCGTCGGCGTCCTTCAACGCGACTTGGGAAACGAGATGGTCCCTTGCGGAGAAACTGATCACGATCTCGCTGAAAAGCCTCCTGAGCTGCCTCCTGAGCGGCACCATGCTGACGACGGTCTCAGGTTCATACTGTGTGACCGTGACCTGGAACTGCCCGTCCGGGGCGAACTCCCCGCCGCCCATTATGCCGAGCAGCAGTTCGCGGAGGCTGCCCAGATAGGGGTTGTCGGAGAAGCTCATGCTCTGTATCTGCCCGTCCCTGGTGATGAGCACGGCGTCCTTGGTGAAGGAGACCTGGTAAGCGGACGGAGAAGTGTAGCGCCAGACGATGGTGCCGCTGCGATTGTACTGCATCATCCCTTCCGAGACGTCCGGCTCGCTCAGGATGGCGAGCTCCCGCACCTGCCTGAAGTCGCAGGAGAACGATTCGATGGCCGCGGAGGCCTCGACGATACGCTTCAGGACCTCATCCTGCCGAGCGGTGTTCTGCGCCGGTGAAAGTATGGGCGCAAGGATGAGCGCCATCGTGTATAAGAACCTTTTCATGCCTTTATTTCTTGGTCATCAGGAATGCTCCTATCACAAATAAGGCCACACCGATCCATTTCTCGATATGGACAGGCTCATGGAAGACCAGCATGGCCAGGATGAGCCCGAACACATACGCGAAACTGGTGAGCGGGTATGACACGCTGAACGGGAAGAGCTTGAGGATGTACATCCACAGGAGCGTCGCGGCTCCGAAGAACAGGCCGGTGAAGATGAACCAGTAGTCGAGCAGGTACAGCTTGAGCACCGGCCATTCCCATCTGAATGACGGGACCTTGAGCATGGCCAGCTTGAGAGACACGTTCCCGCATGCGAGAAGGAAGCTCTGGAGGAGGGATAAGAATAACAGATGCCAGTTCATTTCCCGATAAGTATGAATGACCAGTCCTTTGACTTGAATGAATTGACGCACAATATGGTACGGCACTCCCCGGGACGCTTCCCGCCGTGGATGAAGGGCTCCGGGACCGTTCCTTCGCGGAGGATCATGCTGCCGAGGAGGAGCCCGTACGCCGGAGCGGTGAACGACTCCCCGAAGACATGCTTGTACCTGCACCTTGCCACCCCGTCCGGGAAGAGCCCGTCCAGAAGGCTGTCGTAGCTGCCGTCGTACCTCCCGTCGCCGTTGCATCCGGTGACGACCAGGTCGATCTCCTGAGCCGTGATGCCGTTCTTCCCGAGGAAGCGCTCCAGCCTTCCGATCACCTGTTCACTCCCGGACGAATGGAACAGGTCGACGTCAAGCAGGCGGCACAGGCTGTCCGGAGTCCTCGCATTGCCGATGACGAACGATACCGAGCACTCTCCGTGAGGGGCGCGCCAGTAGTCCGCCATCCCGAACAGCTTGAAGTATGTCGGGGTCATCTCGTCGTGGGCCCCGACGAGGGCGTCGGCTGTCTGTCCCGTCTCCAGCATCATGACGGCGTCCATGAGCGCACTCTCGAAAGAGATGCCCAGGTGTGCGTACGTGCTGTTGTATCCGTTGCACCCGAGGAAGGTCGCTATCTGCGACGCTATGGTGTTGTGCGTGGAATTGATGAAGAGGGTCGGCTGCAGGCAGGTCTCCCCGTTCTCGATCATCGACGTGAGGAATTTCTCGGTGTTCTCGATGCAGCCCAGCCCGGTCCCGCAGATGATGGCGCCGGGATCCGTCACGCCGGCCTTGCCGAGGGCCGTCACGCTCGTGGCGACGGCACGCTTGAGCAGCGGACCCATGCGCCTTGCGGCCGCTGGCGGCACGAAGCGCTTGTAGTCCGCCTCGACGGACCGGCAGTACATCTGGGCACATTCGACCGGATGGGCGAAGAACGAGTCGTCCAACGGGGCCTGGGTCGATATCTGTGCCGCTGAGTTGATGAAGATTGACATAGCCTGCTAGTCTGTTCTTGAGAAGATGACCGATGAATCGTTGCCGCCGAAGCCGAACGAGTTTGAGAGGACGTTACGGAGCTCCTTCCTGCAGGTCTCCGAGACGGGCGAGAAGGAGAGACCCTCGATCCGTTTCCTGAAATTGAGGTTGACCGGGCAGAATCCGTTCCTCAGCGCGAGGATGGAGATCACCGCCTCGATGCCGCCGGAGGCGCTGGTGGTGTGGCCGGTATAGCATTTCGTTGACGAGACGGGCGGCACCTTCCCGGCCCCGAAGACCCGCTCCAGCGCCACGCCTTCGCTCAGGTCGTTGTTCGGTGTACCGGTGCCGTGGGCGTTGACGTAGTCGATGTCCTCCGGCGACAGGCCGCTGTCGGCGAGGGCCTTGCACATCGACAGGTACGCACCCCGGCCGTCGGCCGAGGAAGCGGTCTGATGGAACGCGTCACAGGCGTTGCCGTACCCCTTGAGCTCGCACAAAGGCTTGATTCCGTGCGCCTTCACGGACTCCTCCGATTCGAGGACGAGGTATCCGGCCCCTTCGCCGAGATTGAGCCCGGCGCGCGAGTCGTCGAAAGGCCGGCACTGCCCGTGGTCGAGGATGAGCAGCGAGTTGAATCCGTTGAGGTGGAACTTCGTGAGGCACTCGCTACCGCCCACGACCGCGACGTCGTATCTCCCAGTGCGTATGAGGTTCGCGCCGAAGATGATAGCGTTCGCCGCGGACGAGCACGCCGTCGAGATGGTGGTGGTCAGGTCGAAGACGGGCGTGCAGCCGACGGCGAATTCAGTGGTGGTGCCGCAGTCCTGGGTCTTGATGAAGCCGGTGTCGCAGCCTCCCTTGAGGAACTCCTCGTAGAGGGCCTCGCTCTTGTCCATTCCGCCGACGGTGGTGCCGGAGATGAGCGCGACATGGCCGTCGGTGCGGCCTTCGAGCCCGGCGTTCCTGACGGCCTCCCTGACGGCGAGGGCCCCCATCAGTGCCGTGCGGGTGTACCTCACGTCATAGGGTATGCCTAAGACCGCGCAGATCTCGCCGTCCGTCATCTGCACCTCGCCCACGGGGAGTTCGCGGTGCACCGAGGGGAGATACTTCATCTTCCCGATGCCGCTCCTCTGCTCCAGCAGTGCACGGAGATGCTCGTCCACCCCGTTGCCGAGGGCGGAGACGGCTCCCATTCCGGTGACGTATATCCTTCTCCTTCCGTCCACTGCTATTTCGTACGGTTCGCCGCTATGTACTCAGCCATCGTGTCGACGGACTGGAGTATGCCCTTGCTCTGGTTCGGGTCGGTAAGCTTGATGCCGTAGAATTTCTCCATGATGACGATCAGCTCAAGGGCGTCGACGGAGTCCAGCCCCAGGCCCGTGTCGCCGAAAAGCGGCTCGCGGGAATCGATCTCCTCAGGAGTCATGTCGAGGTTCAACGACTCGACGATCTGTTTCTTGATCTCTTGCTTTAACTCTTCCATATGGATTTATCGTTTGAAAATTTCATTTATAGTTTCTTCCGTGAATCCGGTCCCGCCGGAGCCGTCCCTCTCCACGAGCATCATCCGGCACACGCGGTCTCCTGCGAGGCATTCGGTCCAGCCGCAGAGCACCTTTCCGATGGAACGGTCGGCGAAGGCCCAGCGCACGGCCCTGACGAGGAAAGCCGCGTCGAAACGCTCCTGCACGTAGAAAGACGTCTCCCCGAGGATCCTGTTCCTTATCGCGATCTCCCCGCAGACGACGTTGGGAAGGGTATAGACGAACAGTGACGGGGAGGGGAAGTACTCCTGATCCCCGATGGTCTTCTGGAACTCGATGTCGTCGACCGTGGATGCCGTGCTGTTCACGAGCACGATGGAGACGTCGTCCTTCGGCTCCTCGTTGCGGAGCCCGGCCTGTCCGAGGACGGCCTCCGCCGCCAGGAAACCCGCCTTGGACATCCTGTCCATCTTGAAGAACTTGGGATAGTTGATGCCCAGGCTGCGGTAGAGGGCTATAAGGTTGCCGTCCTCCGCCGTGATGCTGTGGTATGACACGATCCTACTCATCCCCGGTCCTCCTGTAAAGTGTGGCGGCGTTTATGCCGCCGAAGCCCGACATGATCTTAAGGAAGCGGTCGCCTGCGGCAGGCCTGAAATCCTCCGATAGGGACAGGGGATACGGCACCCCGCACTCCCTGTATCCCGGAGTGGGGAACACGACGCGCTCCTTGAGCGCAAGGCAGGAGATGACGGTCTCGATGACTCCTGCGGCGCCGAGGGTGTGGCCGAAGATGCTCTTGTAGCTCACCGCCGGGACCCCGTCCAGCCCGCACTGGTGAAGGGCCACGCTCTCCATGCTGTCATTGTAGAGCGTCGCCGTGCCGTGCAGGTTGATGAATGCGAGACCGGCGGCCCTCCCTTCATCCATTACGGCCCTGATGGCCGCGGTCTGCCCGGCAGCAGTCCTTGAAGGCGCGGAGATATGGTTGGCGTCGTTGCGTATGCAGCCGTCCTCCAGCTCGACGCCGATGCCGGTACCTGTGGAAGTGAGGACGAGCGTCGCCACGCCTTCGCTGAGGTTCAGGCCGTCGCGCTCCCTGTCAAAAGGACGGCAGCGCTTCCCCGAAAGCGCCTTGAGGCACTGGAATCCGGAGACGACGAACCTGGAGAGCATGTCGGCCCCGATGACGACAGCGTGGGTATATCCTTCCTCCTCGATGGCACGTTTCGCGACTATCTGCGCGCAGATGCCTGAAGTACAGGCGTTTGAGACGCAGACGGGCTCGTTCGGATTGCCGAACCGGCTGGCGACGGTCCTCGCGCTGTGCCACAGCGCGAGCCTGGGGTCGCCGCCGTCGGGGGCGTTCTCCAGCAGCTCCACGTTGCCCTTCGTCGTGGATATGACGAAGATGGTGTCCTCCGACGAAGCGTCTATGCCGGCCATTCGGACGGCGTCTTCAGCCGAGAGCACCATGGCCATCTCCAGCGGGGTCATAGTCCCGGCTCCGTCGCGGTCTCCGAAGCGCTCCCGTATCGCGCTCCTGTCGAAGAGGGAGGCGACGAAGGGCTCCGGCACGCCGAACGTCCCTTCGCGCAGGGCGAGCCCGCTCGAGCCTGCCCGTACGCGGTCATAGACCGCCCGGCTTCCAAACCCTAGTCCGGTATAGATGTTATGTCCCGCTATCGCAACCATAGTCAGACACCGTGTTCAGTCTTCCATTCGCTGTAGAAATCCGGGCAGTACAGCGACAGGTGATACTGCAGGTCGAGGAAAACCTGCGTGGTGGAACCCGTGGCCACCGTCTCGTTGTCGGACTTCCTGCGTATGGTGTATGCAAACTTGAGCTTCGCCCCTTCGCAGGGGACATAGGCGGCTTCGGCGATGATACTGTCGCCGAAGATCAGAGGGTTCAGGAACTTGAAGTCCATCTTCACCACCGGGGCGTAATACCCCTTGGCATAGATGTCCAGGTAGTCGATATGGTATTTCTGCCCGAAGGCTATCCGGGCGTCCTCGAAATACTTCACGTAATTCCCGTGCCAGACGATGTTCATCGAGTCCACTTCATTGAAACGGACCTTCACCTCTGCGCTTGCTTTCAACTCTTCCATTTCAGCCTTTCTGTTCAATGTCGGTGAGGGATATCTTCATCTGGCAGGTCGCCGCGACGTCTCCGTCGCAGGCGGCGGCAGCCTTGACGAGGGTTATCCCGAATACTTCGCTGACCGTCTCTATGGTCGTGACGACCGTGCTTCCCGCTGCAGGCAGGAAGTTGACCTTGAAGTCCTTCACGGCGCCGATGATGCCGAGCTTGACGGTCTCGTTCTTCTGATACTTGTTGATGTAGCCTATCCTGGCCGCGCAGCTCTGTGCTATGTTCTCCATCAGCCCCGCCTCGCTCAGGCGGCCGTCCCTCACGAGGATGCCGTCGGGCCTGACCGCGAAAGTGGTCACGGACCTCTCCGGCTCGAAGTCCACCAGCGAGTCGACCAGAAGGAACGGCGGCCTCTGCGGTATCAGTTCAAGAATCTCTATATTGCTTGTATCCATATCAGTATCTCAAATATTCCCAAAGGGGGCCTCTGCGCTTCTTGGCCCTGAAACGCTCGATGAGGGCTTCGTTCCCGTCTCCCGGGAAGATCCATTTCTGCCCGGTGGCGGCTGCGAGCTCCCTGACATTGTCCAGGCTGACATCCTTGGAGACATAGTATTTAGGCTCGATGAGCTCCTCGGCGCCGGACACGACGCCCTCCTGCAAAGCGATGTCGTACAGCTTCGTGCCCGGATAGATCCGCATCCCGACATAGGGGAAGAAGACGGTGAATCCCAGCTCCTTGCTGCGCTCGAACGTCTGCCTGAGCGTATCGTCGGTCTCTCCGTATCCGCCTAATATCATGAAATGGGCGTAGAAGATGCCGAGCTCTCCGGCCCAGAGGCTTGTGCGCCTGATCTCGTCCCACGTTATCCCCTTGCCGTAAGTCTCGAGGGTCCTGTCGGCCAGGGTGTCAGTACCCCACTCGATATGGGTCAGGCCGGCCTGCTGGTAGAGCGCGAGGTCGTCGCGTGTAAGGTTCCTGGGGCTGAAATAAGCGCCCCACCTGACCTTCACGCCGCTTTCCAGGATCCTGTGGCAGAGCTCCTCGTTGTAGCTGCGGTCTATGTTGAAGACCGAGTCGGTGAAGAAAAGGTAGTCGATCCCATAGTCCCGGTTCATCTCCACGATGTTGTCCAGGACCGTCCCGGAGTCGAGGTTGCGGACACGCTTCCCGTCGATGATGGGGTAGGAGCAGTAGATGCAGCTGAAAGGACAGCCCCTCTTGGTCTGGACGTTCAGCATCCCGCTCTTGTCAAAGTAATACTTCACGGAGCCGGGATTCATCCTCAGACAGGGCGACTCGACGAAGGAACGGCGTCCGTTGACCCTGACCTTCCCGTCGCCGTCACGGTATACCAGCCCCTCGATGGAATGCCAGTCCTTGCCGTGGAAGATGGCGTCGAGCAGCTCGCAGAGCGACCTCTCGCCCTCGCCCTTGATCCCGAAATCCACCCCCAGGCGGTCCAGGAGCAGCTCCGGGAATATGGAGAACCCGGCCCCGCCCACGAGGATCTTCACGTCCGTGACCCGGCGCAGAGTCTGCACTATCCTGATGTAATGGTTGACGAAGCAGTTCTCCGACAGGATGTTGTTGTCGTCTATGTTCCTGAGCGAGATGGCTATGGCGTCGAATGCGCCTTCCTCGCACCACGCGCGCAGCTCGTCGTACTCACCGTCGAGGTTGAAGTCGAAGAGGCTGCAGCGGCATTCGGGCATGTGCTTCTCGAGATACGTGATGAGATACGACGCTCCCAGAGGATAGACCGGATACGGCTCCTTGAAGTTATTGGCGGAGATGAAACCAAGTCTGAACATCAATCCCAGAAATCATAGAAGTTGAACCATTGCCTCGGATAGGCCCGTACGACCTTCTCCAGCTCCTCCGCGTATCTGCGTGCCAGCCTTTCGGCCGTCTGCCGCGAGGTGAGACCTTCGCGGTCCACTTCGACCGGCCGCACGAACACCTTGTAGGAGTCGGTCCCTTCCTTGACGTTGAAGAGCGCCACGACCTCCTTGCCCGTCTGTGCGGCGAGGATGAACGGCCCGATGGGGAAGCGTGCGGGAGCCCCCATGAAGACGCACTCGACGGACTTGCTCGAGCCCAGCAGGCGGTCGCAAGGCATGGAGACCGCCTCGCCGGCGTCCAGCGCAGCCTTGATGATGAACAGGTGCGAGAGGTCCTCCGACACGGGGATCATCTTCACGCCGTGGTCGTTGAGGACCGAAGCGCGGTGATGCTGCAGCGCGGCCGTCTCGCCTCCGTACACAACGGCGTTGATGGGCTTGTCCTTCAGACCCAGCATATACCCGGCCATCTCCATGCTCCCGACGTGGGAGCCCGCGATGAGGAACCCCTCGTCGCCCTGGAGCCGCTCTCGGATGCCGTCGGTACCCTCGACGGAGATCGAGAAGTCATCAGGACCCTTGGAGAAGAAGCGGAATCGGTCGAACATCACCCGGCCGAAAAGGCGGTGGGTGGCGTAGGCGTTCCTGAACGCCTCGCGCCGCGTGTTCCCGAGCCTCTCGGCAAAGAACCGACGCGTCGCACGGAAGCCTTTGGGATTGAAGAGAAGGAAGAAGGGAAGTACGATGTCAAGGAAAACATAGCCGGAGCGCAATGAAATCCTGCCCAACAGAGATATCAGGAACTCCAGCCCGAAACTACCTCCGTGGGTCTTTCCGCTCCACTGACGGCGTACCTCCGCTTTATTGAATCTGCTTTTCAATATAATCGTAGAACTGTGAGAGAGTCCTCACATTGTACATGTCCTCAGCCTTGATCTTGAAACCGAACTTCTCTTCCACCAGGACGACGATATCCACGAAATCGAGGCTGTCTATGCCCACGTCTTCCTTGAGGTTGGCATTGTCAGAAAGGCGGTCGGGTTCGATCTCCAGCTCCTCGATCAGGAATTCGTCGACTGATTTCTTTATTTCGTCTTTTGTCATAATTGATAATTGATGCTTATAAGTTCTTGATTATTAATGCACTGTTGGTTCCTCCGAAACCGAAGGAATTGGAGAGGCAGACATTCAGCTCCTTCTCGACGGTATGGGAGACGATGTTAAGCCCTTCCGAATACTGGTCGGGTCTCTCGAAATTGATGTTCGGGGCGATGAACCCGCCCTTCATCATCAATACCGTGTAGATGATCTCGCTCGCGCCGGACATCCAGCACTCGTGACCTGTCATTGATTTCGTGGAGCTTATGGGGACCCCGCCGGTCCCGAAGATTCTCTTGATGGCCAGCGCCTCCGTGGCGTCGCCCTGCTGCGTGGAAGTCGCGTGGGCATTGATGTAGTCGATGTCGCCGGGGGACAGGCCTGCTTCGTCCAGGGCCCTCTGCATGGCCGTCGCGGACCCCACGTCGCTCGGCTGTGAGATGTTCACCCCGTTCGACGAGAAGCCGTAGCCGATGACTTCCGCATATATCTTCGCGCCTCGCCTTACGGCATGTCCGTACTCTTCGAGGATGAGGGTGGCGGACCCGCCGCTCGGTACGAGGCCGTCCCTCGAGGCGTCGAACGGCCTCGACGCCTTGGTCGGGTCGTCCGTCCTGACGGAGAAAGCGTTAAGGCCGTCGAAACTGCCCATGCTCAGATAGTTGACCTCCTGCGCGCCGCCGCAGATGACCATGTCCTGGAGGCCGTTCCGGATCAGCAGGGCCCCGAGGCCGATGGCATGCGAGCCGCTGGCGCAGGCGGCGCTGACCGTAAGGTTGATGCCTTTCAGCCTGAAGATGGTGGAAAGGTTCATGGTCACCGTCGAGTTCATCGACCTGAAGATGGAGCCGGACCCCACCATCATCGTATCCTTCGTCCTCTTGATGGTCTCGTAGCCCTCTATGACCTCCTTAGCGCAGGAGTCGTTGCCGAAAAGGACGCCGATCTCGTTCTTGGCGAGGTATTCGTCCGAGATGCCGGCATCCGCGAGGGCGTCCTTCGTGGATACGTAGGCGAACATGCCCTGCTCCGCAAGGCAGACCCTCTGGCGGCGTTCGAGGACGCCTTTCAGCTGGGGGATGGGGACGATGCCCGTCAGGGGTGACCTGTAGCCGAACTCGGTGCGGCAGGGCTCGATCCCGATGCCCGACCTTCCGTTCCGGAGCGAAGAGGAAACTTCATCCAGGGTTGTTCCTATGCATGAGTAGATGCCCATGCCAGTTATCACGACTCTCCTCATCTTCTGTCATCAAAATAGTCCACCGTTGATGGAGATTACCTGGCCTGTGATATATGCTGCCTCGTCGGAAACGAGGAAAGAGACGAGCGATGCTACCTCCTCAGGCCGGCCGAACCTTCCTGCCGGAACCATCTTGACGAGCTCCTCCTTGGGAAGGGCGGCCGTCATGTCGGTGTCGATGAACCCCGGTGCGACCGCGTTCACCGTCACTTTCCTCGGGGCTACTTCCTGCGCGAGGGACTTCGTGAGCCCGATGAGGGCAGCCTTGGACGCCGAGTAGTTGACCTGGCCGGGAAGGCCCTTGAGCCCCGAGAGGGAAGACATGTTGACGATCCTGCCCCAGCGCTTGGTCATCATTCTCTTGAGAAGCCTCCTGGTGACGTAGAACGGGCCGTTGAGGTTCGCCGAGAGGACGTCGGTCCACTGCTCGTCGTTCATGAAGACCATCAGGGTGTCGTTGCGTATGCCCGCATTGTTCACCAGCACGGAGATGTACTCGCCGGGATGGCTCTCCTCCCACTGCTCCAATGCGCTGTCAACCTGCCCGACGTCGGATACGTCGAACTGAAGCAGTCCGGCCTTGCCGCCGTTCTCCTCAATCTCCTCCTTCAGCGTCTCTGCCGCCTGCAGGCTTGACTTGAAATTGATCAGGACGAAGTAGCCCTTGGACGCCAGTTCCCTCGAAATCGAGGCCCCGATTCCTCGTGCTCCGCCTGTGATGAGCGCATATTTAGTCATATAGTTCAGTTGTGATTCATTTAAGTTACAAATATAGGCATTTCTTGTCATTAATTACATTAAAACTTCATGTACGCACCTATTTTCAGGCAATAACGTCGACTGTCCGCAATCAGGCCGTCCGACGAGAATGAATCGGGGAAATCATTGTAAACTTGTCCGGATGAGTTATATTTGTATGATTAAAACGCAATGATATGCAGGAGACACCGGTATTGCTGCTCACGGGTTACCTCGGCAGCGGGAAGACCACATTGGTCAACAGGATACTTTCGAACCGCAAGGGCATACGCTTCGCGGTGATAGTCAATGATATAGGCGAAGTCAACATCGATGCCGACCTCATCGAGAAGGACGGAGTGGTGGGGAAGAAGGACGACAGCCTCGTCGCTCTCCAGAACGGCTGCATCTGCTGCACGCTCAAGATGGACCTCGTGGAGCAGCTCCGCGACATCATCGCGATGGAGAAATTCGACTATATCGTCATCGAGGCGAGCGGCATCTGCGAGCCCGAGCCTATCGCCCGCACCATCTGCTCCTTCCCTTACATGGGGCCCGAATACACCGGGTGCGGGGTGCCCAGGCTCGACTGCATCGTCACCGTGGTGGACGTCCTGCGAATGAGGGACGAGTTCGCCTGCGCCAAGGACCTCCTGCGGGGCAATCTTGATGAGGACGACATCGAGAATCTCGTCATCCAGCAGGTGGAGTTCTGCAATATAGTCGTGCTTAACAAGGCTTCCGAAGTGTCTGCCGCCGAGCTCGGCAAGGTCCGCGAGATCATCCGCGCCCTCCAGCCGCAGGCGAAGATGGTGGAGTGCGACTGGGCCGGAATTGAACTGGAAGAAATCCTTGATACACACCTGTTTAACTACGACTCCGTGGCGGCTTCGGCGGCCTGGATCAGGGCTGTCGAGGGACCGGTGGAGGAGGATCACGACGACGATGACGACGATGACGATGACGACGACCACGGCCATCACCACCACGATGATGATGACCACGACGAAGGTCACGGTCATGAGGAAGGCCATCACCACCACCACCATCATCATCACGACGATGAAGGAGAGGCTGAGGAGTACGGCATAGGCACTTACGTGTACTATCAGCGCAGGCCATTCGACATTAACAAGTTCGACTACTTCGTGGCCAAGCGCTGGCCCATCGGCATCATCCGGGCGAAGGGCCTCTGCTGGTTCTCCGTCGAGCCCGACAACTGCTACCTTTTCGAGCAGGCCGGAAGCCAGATTTCGCTCAGGAATGCTGGCAAATGGTTCGCGACCATGCCCTGGGACGAGCTGCAGGACCGCCTGGACACCGATCCGCAGCTGCGCCGCGACTGGGACGACGAGTACGGCGACAGGATGCAGAAGCTCGTGTTCATTGGCCAGAAGCTCGACAAGGCAGGCATCCGTGCCGCCCTGGACTTCTGCCTCACGGAGGAGGAATGACAAACCAATTGACCTACTATATGAAAAAGATTTTGACGACCTTGTGCTGCCTGCTGCTGGCGGCCGTCGCTTTCGCCCAGGGACAGATGTACAGGGGCGAGTACAAGATTGAAAGGGACATCCCTTACCATCAGGACGCGGACGACTATGCCCGTGAGCGCTGCAAGCTCGACTTCTATTATCCTGCTGACCTGCAGGATTTTCCGACGGTAGTATGGTTCCATGGAGGCGGCCTGGAAGGGGGCAATAAGGAGATTCCCGCAGGGCTGATGGACTCCGGCCTGGGCATCGTCGGAGTGAGCTACCGCCTGCTGCCGAAGGCCACTGTGCAGGAGTGCATCGACGATGCCGCGGCCGCGGTCGCCTGGGCCTTCCGCGAGGTCGCGGCCCGCGGCGGCAGCCCTGACAAGATCTTCGTCGCAGGGCATTCCGCTGGGGGCTACCTCACCGACATGGTCGTGCTGGACAAGCAATGGCTTGCCAAGTACGGTATCGACGCCGACAGGATAGCAGGTGCTTTCCCTTACAGCGCCCAGGTCATAACGCACTACAATGTCCGCAAGCTGGACGATATCGGCCCGCTCGAGCCCAGGCTCGACGAGACCGCTCCGCTCTACCACGTTCGCAAGCTTCCCATGCCCATGCTGGTCCTCTCCGGCGACCGCGAGCTCGAGCTCTACGGCCGCTACGAGGAGCAGGCTTATTTCTGGAGAATCATGAAGCTCAACGGCAACGAGAACATCTATCTCTATGAGTTCGACGGCTACGACCACGGCTCCATGGCGCAGCCCGCCCACGCCGTAGTAAAGCGCTTCATCCGCGGCATCCTGCGCGGACAAATCCCTGAGAGATAATATTATACGATTTTGAGTAGGACTTTCCTGTCCGCTGACGGGAACAGTCCGGCGATGTGCGAGACGAGCCGCTCCCGGGATTCTTCCGGGGAGCGGCTTTGCGGCGGCGGCGCGCCCGTCGCTTCCTCGAAGCGACGGGCCCAGGCCGGGCCTTCGGCCCCGGCCACGCGCGCCGCCGCCCCGAACAGCTCGTCCGGAGTCGTATTCGACGCCCTCTGCCAGCCATTGTAATGCAAGTCCGGTCCGCGGTACACCCGCTGGATGTCGCCGATGACGCTCCACGTGCCCATTTGCAGGAACTGCACTACGCTGTCCATTATACCCTTCTTCACTCCCGGCGACAGCAGGGGTTTATACTTCGGGCCCATCGTGCGCAGGAACTCCGGCGTCACGGCCTCGGAGCATATCAGTCTTAATTCCCGGGCTTCCAGCGCTCCCGCTTCCTTTATCGCCGACAAAGCGACGGGGGAGAGGAACTTCATCAGTTTCTCGCTGTTAGTCAATGGCTTATATTTCTCTCCGAGGGCCATCCTGTACTTCGGCATGCTCCGCCGCCAGTTCATCAGCTCGCGGTACCACTCCACGGTGGCGAATGCGGCCTTGCCGCCCAGGAATTTGCCGTAGGCGATGTCTCCTTCGCGCACCGCTTCGATCTTCCAGTCCCACGGACCGAGCGTCCCGCCGTCCTCCTCGTCGGTGAACCAGCTGCCCGGCGCTGTCAGTTCCTCAATCGACCAGCCGGGCACGCCGCTCCGGAAGAACGGTATGATCCCGTACTCCCTGATGATCGCAATCATCCGCTCGGGGCTGGCTATCAATCTCATTGGTATATGTTTTGTATAGCGAAATATAGCGATTTTATCCGACTTTTTTTATCTTTGTAAGGATAAAGCGATTAATAACATAAAACTTCGTATATGAAAAAACTACTTTTACTCGTTTCGAGCTTCATGCTGCTGTGCGGAGCCGCCAGCGGCCAGAATATCCTGCGCAACCTCGGCGAACGCGCCAGGCAGGCAGTTGAGAACAAGGTTGGCGAGACTGTCGAGAACGCCGTGGGCAATGCCGTCGACAAAGCCACCGGTAAGAAAGGCAACGATGGCCAGCAGGCTGCCGGCCAGGCTGAGGCCGCCGGTGATGATTACAACTTGGATGCCTCAGACGTGAAGAGCGACTTCGTCCGCGGCAGCGTCGTGATGTTCGAGGACAATATGGCCGGCGAGCAGGTGGGTGAGTTCCCCAGCAAGTGGGACCTCGTCCGCGGCAATGCCGAGATCGCGACTATCAATGGCGAAAAGTGTATCGCTCTCGTTGATGGCGACGGCTGGATCACCCCGCTGGTCAAGGGTGGCATCAGGAACTATCTGGGCGACATCTTCACTGTGGAGTACGATATGCTCTTCGACGACCGTCCCAAGGACGGTGCGCCCTCCATCGAGCTGGATATCATGCACGAGAATGAGCGCCAGGATTACGAGCTGTTCACTATCCATTACCTTATGGCATACGACAGACAGACCATCGACTGTGACTATGTGCGCCCTACGGAGGAGGGCTATACCAATAAGGAAGGTTCCACCACCGCCCACGAGGTTTGCGTCATCAACGATGGCCGCTGGCACCACTTCGCCCTGTCGTTCAACCAGCGCGCGATCAAGTTCTATGTCGACGGTAAGCGTGTAGTCAACGTACCGAATGCCAAGGCCGGTGCCGGCTGGCTGACGCTCTGGTCCGGAGGCAAGGATGACCGTCCCACCTATGTCAAGAACGTCGTCATCGCCCAGGGCGCAGTCGACCTCTATGACAGGAACGCCACCGACATTTCCGAAAAGCTCTCGGATGCCGCCGCGGCCATTGAGAAATCCATCGCCGAGACCGGTAAGTTCGTGACCAACAACATTTTGTTCGAGACCGGCAAGGCCACGCTGAAGCCCGAGTCGATGGCGGAGATCCAGAGGGTCGCCGAGTATATGAAGGCCAATCCTTCCGCCCGCTTCGAGGTCCAGGGCCACACTGACAACCAGGGCTCCGACGCCGTCAACGACCCTCTCAGCCAGCAGCGCGCCGAGGCCGTCGTCAAGGCTCTCGAGGAGCAGGGCGTCGACCCGTTCAACCTCCGCCCTGTCGGCAAGGGCTCGCACGATCCCGTCGCTGACAACGGCACCGAAGCCGGCCGCGCCCAAAACCGCCGCGTCGAGTTCATCAAGCGCTAGCCTCCCCGGCCCAAGCGTGTTTTGTAAGATATTCAAACACAGCTACTTGCGACTTGTCCCTATCCATCCAACGAGGGTAGGGACTTTTTGCAACTCATTCATTGTCAAATAACTACTAAACACGGTATCCCAAAGTCTTACGATGACATCTCCGCAAATCGTCGTATGCAGTGTAGTGGAATAGATCGCTCTGGAATTAGGATTCTTGCCCACGACCCGACGGAATTCCTGAGGACGTGTGCGTCACTATGCCCTGGGCATGCCTGAAACACAGACTCTTGCACACGACGATTTGTCTGCTCTCCTATCCCGCACATCATTGTCTGTTTCCACCAGTAACCTGCGGGCGTTCACCCGCACGTTGTGCCGTTTTCACCCGTAACCTGCGGGCGTCTCCCGCACGTTGTGCCGTTTTCACCCGTAACCTGCGGGCATTTCCCGCACGTTGTGCCATTTTTACCCGTAACCTGCGGGCATTTCCCGCACGTTGTGCCGTTTTCGGCCGTAACCTGCGGGCGTTCACCTTTCGTCCAAAAACGATGAGCACCTTTATGGCTGATAATGAGCCAAATGCTTATTCTTCCCTAGTTCATTTGGAATAGGGCGTCAATAATAATTGACTCATTATAAAGAGGTTAAGTGCTGCATGCATGCTCTGGGCAGGGCGCGCGGAGAGCCCTCCATGGCTCTCCGCCGCGACCAGCCGCCGAGCATCGCTATCGCGAGGCGGCGCTGCCCACCGAAACGGGAACGGAAAGGGGGTGTCTCGTTCCCGAATGACCTGGGAAATGCGAAACGGGAACGGAAAGGGGGTGTCTCGTTCCCGAATGACCTGGGAAATGCGAAACGGGAACGGAAAGGAAGTGTCTCGTTCCCGAATGACCTGGGAAATGCGAAACGGGAACGGAAAGGGTTTGTCTCGTTCCCGAATGACCTGGGAAATGCGAAACGGGAACGGTAAGGGTGGTTGCCGTTCCCAAATGGCTCGCGGTGAAGTCATTCCGGCTCAGAAACGCCATTCTCGATCCCGCCGAGGCTTTTCTGAACTCATTCCGGCTCAGAAACGCCATTCTCGATCCCGCCGAGGCTCTTCCGGAGCCGAAGGGAGATGCTGAAAAAGGATAACAAAAGTGGGATAAGAAATAGTGGAGTAAGGTGGTGATTTGGAGAAGAATTGCTAACTTCGGAACTGTGAATTGTGGCCTGATATGAGAGAATGGCCATTTGAAGAATGATGATAATATGTTCAAAGTCAGTGATATAATGAGTACGCCGCCGGCGGAGTACGCGACGGAGCTGCAGCGGAAAGTCTACGAGACTTTCGCCAGTCTGGGCATCCCCTTCGGAAGGGTGGACACCGATCCGGGCATCACAATGGAGGATTGCCAGCATATAGACGCGAAGATAGGTGTCCATATAGTGAAGACGCTGTTCCTGTGCAATCGCCAGCAGACAGAGTTCTACCTCTACGTTACGACTGACGACAAGCCATTCATCACCAGGGAGTTCTGCGGAGCCCTGGGAATACCGCGCGTGTCTTTCGCTCCGGCGGACAAGCTCTGGGACCTGACCGGCGTGGAGGTCGGCGCGACGACCATCCTCAGCGCCGTCCTCCCGTCGTGTGGCTGCGTCCATCTGGTGATGGACCGCGCAGTCGCCGAAAGCGAATGGTTCGCCTGCACCGACGGTACCGCCACCTGCTTCGTGAAGATTTGCACGGCCGACCTCCTCACCAAATACCTTTCCGGCCGATCCCTTACCCTCATCTAGGCCATAACCTGCGGGAAATGCCCGCAGGTTGTGCCCGAAAATGCCATAACCTGCGGGAAATGCCCGCAGGTTGTGCCCGAAAATGCCGTAACCTGCGGGAGTATGCCCGCAGGTTGTGCCCAAAAACGCCGTAACCTGCGGGAGTATGCCCGCAGGTTATCAAAAGAAGGATCAGATCCGGTCGAAGGCCTGGGAGAGGTCGGCGATGAGGTCGTCGATGTGCTCCGTGCCGATGGATAGGCGGATGGTGCTCTGGTAGATGCCCTGGTCGGCCAGCTCGGCCTCGGTCAGCTGCGAATGCGTGGTCGTGGCCGGATGGATGACGAGCGACTTGACGTCGGCGACGTTGGCCAGCAGGGAGAAGATCTCCAGCGAGTCGATGAAGCGGAATGCCTCCTCCTTGCCGCCCTTGATCTCGAAGGTGAAGATCGAGCCTCCGCCGTCTGGGAAATATCGCTGATACAGCGCGTGGTCAGGATGCGAGGGGAGAGAAGGATGGTTGACCCTGGCCACCTTCGGATGCTTGGACAGGAAGTCCACGACCTTCAGCGCGTTGGCCACGTGACGCTCGACGCGAAGCGAGAGCGTCTCCAGGCCCTGCAGGAAGATGAAACAGCTCACAGGCGAGAGCGTCGAGCCGGTGTCCCTCAACAAAATGGCGCGGGCGCGGGTGATGTAAGCAGCGGCGCCCACCGCGTCGGCGAAGACTATGCCGTGGTAACTGTAGTCGGGCTCGGTGAACTGGGGGAATTTCCCCGATCCCTTCCAGTCGAACTTCCCGGAATCGACGATGACTCCGCCGATGGTCGTGCCGTGGCCGCCGATGAACTTCGTGGCGGAATGCACCACGATGTCGGCTCCGTACTCGATGGGCCTCAACAGATAGGGCGTAGCGAAGGTGTTGTCGATGATCAAAGGAATCCGATGCGCGTGCGCAATCGCTGCAACTGCTTCGATATCAATGAGATTGGAATTGGGATTGCCGAAGCTCTCGATGAACAGGGCCTTGGTCTCGGGACGTATCGCCTTCTCGAAATTGGAAAGGTCGGAAGGATCCACGAAGGTGGTAGTGATGCCGTAGGGGACCAGCGTATGCTGCAGCAGGTCGTAGGTGCCGCCGTAGAT
>Ga0310696_10003104_pt1 | contig 21027 bp, 17 predicted proteins | sample AusTroGonzalo_MG_4_FD_203885 | JGI IMG/M metagenome (GOLD analysis project Ga0310696, IMG submission 203885) | Bovine rumen microbial communities from tropical cattle in Woodstock, Queensland, Australia - Gonzalo_02 (v2) (version 2) | ecosystem: Host-associated > Mammals > Digestive system >... | reverse complement strand
GACCGGAGATGCTCTTTACCAATTGACCGTCAATGTTCATGATTTCGGCATTCAGAATCTCTTTCTCGGAGCTGATGCTCAGCAAGTCGGTGGCAGGGTTAGGGTAGAGGCGGATGTCGCTGCTGTTATGCTCCTTGATACCGGTCGGAGACAGTTGAGTGAAGACAAAATCGTCAACGTAGTAAGTGCCAGGGGTGTTGGGCATTGCCGAGCCGGCGAAAAAGTTGAGCAATCCGAGTTGACAGATGCCGCCATCACCAGAATCGGTATAGGAGAATGGCCACGTTTCGATGCTTTCTCCGTCGATGAAGATGGCTAAAGAGTCGTTGTCAAGGTCAATGTGGACCTTGATGGGAAACCATGTGTCCGCAGGGAAAGAAAAATTGGAGAGCTCCCCGTTTTGGAGCAGATAGCCGGCCCCGCTGTTGTGAAATCTGCATTCGAAAGCCCAATCTTGGCCGGGTTGGGTATAATGCTGTATGTTGAAGTAAGCACCTTTGCCGCTAGAGAGAACATAGTAGTTGAAGTCAATGTCGAAGGCACCGGTGGTTCGGTTGTCGAACAGGTACATGATGTCACTGGATCCTTCGATTTTGAGGGAATTGCTGCCGCTGACGGATTGCTCGGTGGAGATGTAGGCATCTTCGGCGGTGCCGGGGGCGTTGCTCCACGTGGTCCAGTCGGTGTTGTTCTGCGTACACAGTTGCTGTCCGGCGGTGTAGTTGTCGAAGTTGTCGGAAAAGATGACGGTTTGCGCTTGAAGCATCACAAAGGGGAATGCCAAGCAGAAAAGAAGTAAACTTTTTTTCATAAGCGGTGGATTTTAGTTTGAAGCGGCAAAGATAGTATTTTTTAGGCAAAAGGCAACAGGCAAAAGGCAACAGGCAAAAGGCAACAGGCAAAAGGCAACAGGCAAAAGGCAACAGGCAAAAAGGGCGCGACCGCACCGGCCACGCCCTTTCTCATACGTCATACGTCACACGTCTCTTTAATCGCGGATGCAGCGGACGGAAAAACCGTCGTCTTTGCCGTGATTGATGCCCCAGTGTAGATTGGGAATGTCGTAACCTATTTTACGACCGTATGCGTTACTACCGCCATCATCTGTGGAAGACCAAAAGACTGCAGTCTGGAACTCTATGTAGCCCGAGTAATCGAAATCACCATTTATGACAGCACCGGCGGGTATTGCCTCGAATCCAGAGGCGTTGTTTGTGCTTTGGTTATTGCCCACATCGCAACTGTGGTCAGTGGAACTTTGCCACAAAGTGGTGGAAGCCAACGCCTTGGCAAAGTTTTCCGTGTCGGAACCGCAGATGTACTGTGCATGGGTGCTCAAATATTCATACAGATTCTCCCATTCCGCTCTACTTGGCACATGCCATCCCGCAGGGCATACGCCTTGCACCCCGCTCGGAACAGTATTGCTGGAGGTCGCTCCGTGCATCATACAAGTCCAGTTGTAGAAATAGCCCCGCTGCTCCAACGGGATGGTGGAGATGGTGTGGTCGTAGAAAAATGGCACGGTATAGCTGTGAGTGCCGCTCGTATTTTCTGGGACTATGGTTCCGTCGCTGTAGTGTGCGGTCCTCAGGTTGTCCCGCATCCAGCACTGATTGCCGATCTTCACGGTTCTATAGACGTTCCCTTCAACATCGGTTAGAGTCGGGGCTTCGGGACAGGACATGACATCGATATTTTCGGGGGTGACCATGTTGAGCAGCGTTTGCAAACTGTCAATACGGTTGTTGAGTGCTGCCAACAATGCCGTCAGCTGGGCGTTTGTGATGTATTCTGCATCGTTCGTGAATGTGCTCACATTCGTCGGGACTTGCGCTGACGTGATATACCCTGCATCGTTCGTGAAATCACTGACATTCTGAGGCGTGTTCGTCAGGTCGTTGTAATCGCCGCTAAACCCGTTCTCGGCCGTTTTCGCATACAGTGCGTACGGGACGCTCAGCAGTTGCTGGGTGGTCGTGACGGTGTAGTTGCTGCCGCCGTTCGGGTCGGTTTCGGTCTTCAGGAAGAAGGGACCGTTCGCCCAGTCGATGCTGGCGAAAGTGCCCTGTTGCACCGAGCCGCCGCCGATGCTGAGGGTCATCAGCCCGTTGGCGTTCGTGGTGGCCGTCTGGGTCTCCACATAGACCGCACTGCTGGCGATGCTTCCCAGCAGGATGCTCACGCGCACGCCCACCTGCGAGTTGGCAACCAGGGTGTTGTTGGCGTTACGCACCACTGCCTGGTAGGTGAATTTCTCGGGTGCCTGCGCGAAGACAATCGACACCGCTACACAGCATAACAAAAATGTCGTAAAAATTCTTCTCATATTTCTGTAAAATTTAAATGAATTCGTGGCGGCAAAGATACAATTTTTACGCAAAAGGCAAAAGGGAATAGGCAAAAGGCAATAGGCAATAGGCAATAGGCAAAAGGCAATAGGCAATAGGCAAAAGGCAATAGGCAATAGGAGGCACGTTTCCGAGACTTCAGGCCTAACGGAACGGTTCCCTATGTTCGTTACAAATAGCGTTTCGGATAAGTTTGACCACATCCGTAATGACCCACTCGTTACGGGTGAGGAGTGGGCAGGCCGTTTGGTCTGTCGGGCTCGGTAGAAACGATACGGTTTCGATAGTCACAAGAGGGTGTGCCAAAATGGGACTTTTGACACACCCTCCTACGGAACGGGCGAATGGCGCGCCGCCGCGCCGGAACGCCCAAATAATAAAAAAGAGAAAACAAAAACGCCCCGGATTTTTTCAACCCGAGGCGTAAAAGATTGTGATTCGAACGGACGGTTACAGCAGCTCGTAGCTCCGTTTCACGAACTCGCTCAGCTTCTCGCCGGTGAGGATGTTTTGCGAGAGCATGGCCAGATCGACCATCTGCTGGACCAGTTTCGTGCGCTTGTCGTCGTCCTGCTCGTCGAGGATGCGCGTGGCGAGCGGGTGGTTGCCGTTGATGACCAGGTTGTAGTGGTCGAAGCCGCCGTAGAAGCCCTGCTGGCCTGACACTTTTTCCATGTCCTTGAAACGGCGCATGAACTCGTTCTGCGTGACGGTGACAGGCAGGTCGGTTTCGCTCAGGGAGGCCACCTCGGGGGTGAACATCTGCGCGTTGACCTGCTTCTCGAAGTACTCCTTCAGCTGTTTCTGCTGGTCGTCGGAGAGCTTGGATACGTGCGTGTCGTCTTCTTTCTCAATGAGTTTGTCCACGACGTTGGCGTCCACGCGGGTGAAGCGCACCTTTTCGAGCTTCTGCTCCAGCATGTTGATGAAGTGCGTGTCGAGGAAGCCGGTCATCAGCAGCACATCGTAGCCCTTCTCCTTCGCGTTGGCGATATAGACGTGCTGGTCGTCGGCGTTGGCAGCGTACAGCATGACAATATTTCCGTCTTTGTCAGTCTGCAGCGCGCTCACCATGTTGCGGTACTCCTCGATGGTGAAATATTTGCCCTCGGTGTTCTTCAGCAGGTAGAAATCCTTGATTTTGTCGTAGAATTTCTCGTCGGTGAGGGAACCGTATTCGAGGAAGATGCTCAGATCGTCCCATTTCTTCTCGAACTCCTCGCGGTTCTCCTTGAACATCTGCTCCAGCTTCTCGGCCACCTTCTTGCTGATGTAGGTGGAGATTTTCTTGACGTTGTTGTCGCTCTGCAGGTAGGAACGGGAGACGTTCAGCGGGATGTCGGGCGAGTCGATGACGCCGTGCAGGAGGTTCATGAAGTCGGGCACGATGCCTTCCAGTTCGTCGGTGATAAAGACCTGGTTACAATAGAGTTGCACGCGGTTCTTCTTGAGGTCGAGCTGGTTCTTGATTTTCGGGAAGTAGAGCACGCCGGTGAGGTTGAAGGGGTAATCGACGTTCAGGTGGATGTGGAACATCGGCTCCTCGAACGACATCGGGTAGAGTTTGCGGTAGAAGTTCTGGTAGTCCTCGTCGGTGAGGGTGGAGGGCTGTTTCTGCCAGATGGGCTCGGTGTCGTTGATGATGCGCGGCACCTGCACGGCCTCCTCTTTGGGTTCTTCCTTCTTATCGTCCTTGTTCTCAGCGTCTTCGGGTTTCGGTTCGGGTTTGCGCCATTCGGTCTTCATGCCGCAGCGGATGGGCACGGGCAGGAAGCGGCAGTACTTGTTGAGCAGTTCCACCAGCTTGTCCTCGTTGACGAACTCCTGCAGCTCTTCATCCTCCACATGCAGGACGATTTCGGTGCCGCGGTCGGCCTTGTCGATTTCTTCGAGGGTGAAGTCGGGAGAGCCGTCGCAGCTCCACTTAACAGCCTGAGCGTCTTTGAGATACGATTTGGTGAGGATATCGACGCGGTCGGCGACCATGAAGGAGGAGTAGAAGCCGAGTCCGAAGTGGCCGATGATGTTGTTGGCGTCGCCGCCCTTGTATTTGGCCATGAATTCCTCCGCGCCGGAGAAGGCGATTTGGTTGATGTAGCGGTCGACCTCCTCGGCGGTCATGCCGATGCCGCGGTCGATGACATGGATGGTCTTGTCGTCCTTGTTGACCTTCACGTCGATGGTGAGGTCGCCGAGTTCGCAGTCGGCCTTGCCGAGGCTGACGAGGGTCTTGAGTTTCTGCGTCGCGTCGACGGCGTTGGAGATCAGTTCTCTGAGGAAAATCTCGTGATCGGAGTAGAGGAACTTCTTGATCACGGGGAAGATATTTTCGGTCTGTACGTTAATTTTACCGGTTTGCATAATCGTTTTGGTTTTTAATTTGACGGGGGAGGATAATGCAATTACCGTGCCAGAATTCACGTTGGTTGCTGGTTATTGTGATTTGTGAATTTTGATTTGTGAATACGGAAATTTGTATTTTTGCGGGTTGGTTTCGGGGTTGCGCGTAGAGACGCATGACTGATATGTGGAGACGCACGGCCGATACGTAGAGACGCACGGCCGTGCGTCTCTACAGACCTGGATACCAACAGATTGACATGAAAAACATTATAAACCAATTGAAAAAAACCATGAATGAAAAATTCAGAAACAGGTATCGAATACCTTCGAATCGTCTGCGTGGATGGGACTACGCGAGCAATGGTCATTATTTCATCACTCTCGTCACGCATGATCGACAATCTCTTTTCGGAGAGGTGGTAGATGGCACGATGTCCTTAAACGAAATGGGCCGGATTGTTTATGACGATTTTCATGAATCGTTTACCCTTCGAAAGGAATTGTTCTTGGAGGCGTTTGTCCTGATGCCAAACCATTTGCATGCCATTGTTGTTTTGGACAAGACAAATTGTACAATTCCTAAAGGAACACCACATACATATTATCCTTGTGAGTGTGTGAATGTGGGGATTGCCCCACAATTCCAACGAAAGCCGAAGTCCATATCGTCGTTTGTAGCAGGTTTCAAATCGGCGACCATCAACCACATCGACGATTGGATTGATGTAAACAATTCAGCAATTCGAAAATTCAACAGAAACAACCCCCTTTGGCAGGCCGATTATTACGACCACATCATCCGCAACGAGACAGAATATCGAAAAATATCCACCTACATTACGGAGAATCCATTGAATTGGAATGTGGATATCCTAAAAGGGTAAGAACGTTTGGACCGTAGAGACGCACGGCCGTGCGTCTCTACAGGTTGGCCGTTTATCAATTCGGAGGTAAGAAGAGACATTATACACGGGTGTTCAAAATAATATCTCTATTTGAACACCGGGATGTGAAGTCGCAGGCAAGGGGTTAAGAGCTAACAAAGAGCAGGTTGAGGGCGGGCAGAGTCGTTGTTTCTTCGTCAGTTCTCCGTTAGTTCTTCGATAGTTCTCCGTTAGTTGTTCGATTTTTCATCGGAGAACTATCGAAGAAATATCGAAGAACTATCGAACAAATACCGAGCCTGCCACTTGTCTGGTGCTTGCCAAGTGCTTGTCAAGTGCTTGCCTGCGGCGAAGCAAACAGGATGCAGATATGGGGCGATACGGCTTGTTAGATATAGTCTCGCCCGCTCAAAAACTCACCGAGATGCCGTCGCCGGTGAATTTCACGCGGCGCATCATTTCACCGCCCTGTTTGATGTGTTTGTTACTGACAATTTCCAAAATAAAGGCTGCGATTACACACCCGCCAGCGATCATTCCGCCGGCAACAGCAGCAGCCGGTGCCCCTTCGAACATGCCCACTGTGATGAGCGCACTACCAACAGCCCCTCCTGCTAAACCTACGATAATGGCCGTGTTTTTCTCTCTGCCACCACGTTCTATCAATCTGCCGCTTTCATTGAGTACCTCCTCGAGTGTTTGGGGGCTTTCTTCTGACTGTTTTTCAGCAGCTTTCGCCTGCGACTGCTGAGCCTTCAAGGTCAGTGTCTCCTCCGCTATCGAACGCCACTTCGCAGCCTCTTGTGGGTCAGTGGGCACGCCTTTCCCTTGGGAGTAGAGTTCATACAACTGGTATCCCGACAAGGCATCGCCGCTTAGGGCCAGCTTCTTATACAACTCGACAGCCTCATCCACCCGATGGTCAATGAGCAGCACATGAGCCGACTTCCTGTAAAAATCAAGTGAATCGGCGGGAATGTTTTGTGCGAAGGAGACAAGTCCTATGGAACAGGCTAAAATGAATACGATTTTCTTCATAATCTTTGCATTTGATTTGAACCTTGTAATTTCGCCGCAAAATAACAACACGCCAGCGCATGCCGTCTGTCACCGCGAAAAAATAATTGCACTGACACGATGTGTCAGTAGAAGGTTGTATTTTTGCCGCGGAATTAAAAAAGGAATCGTCATGGACCAACCGAGAATCGTGCGCGAGCTGCAGCTGCTGATGCTCCTCGCCAACAACCGATACATGAACAAGGAGGACGTGTGCCGCCATTTCGGCTTCTGCGAGCGCACCTTCTTCCGCTACCTCGACACGTTCCGCGAGGCCGGTTTCGCCGTGAAGCGCGACGAGTACAACGTCTATCGCATCGAGACCTCCGCCAACAAGATGTCGCGGCACCTCAGCGAGCTGCTCCATTTCAGCGAGGAGGAGGAGATGATCCTGCGCGGCGCCATCGACGCCATCGAGCCCGACACCAAGTCGAAGGAGCTGCTGAAGAAGAAGCTGTACGCCGTCTATGACTACAAGGTCATCGCCGACCTTGGGGTGACTCCGCTTCTGCGGCAGAACCTCCGAGACCTGACGGTGGCCATCGAGGGGCGCAGGCAGGCGGTGCTGGTGGGCTACCGGTCGGCGCACAGCAACAACATCTCCGACCGGCGGGTGGAACCCTACGCCTTCACCCCAGACCACGACCAGGTGTGGTGTTTCGAGCTGGGGACGCGGATGGTGAAGACCTTCAAGGTTTCGCGGATCCGGAAGGTGAGCGTGTTGGAGGCGGGCTGGCAGAACGAGGCCTTGCACGAGACCGGCTACGTCGACATCTTCCGGATGCACGGCACGCAGAGGTTCCCCGTGCGCCTGCGCCTCACGGTGCGCGCCGCCAGCCTGCTGATGGAGGAGTACCCGCTCTCGAAGCCGTTCCTGAAGGAACTGGACGGCGGCGGCTACCTCTTGGAGACGGAGGTCTGTCGTTTGGAGGGTGCCGCCCGCTTCATCCTCGGCCTCTACGATGACATCGAGCTCCTCGGCGGGGAGGAGTTGCGGGGGTACGTGGGGTATAGGGTGAGGATGATGAGGGGGTGAGGGGAGTTAGAAGTTAGAAGTTAGAAGTTAGAAGTTAGAAGTTAGAGGTTAGAAGTTAGAAGTTAATAGTTGATAGTTAATAGCTAATAGTTAGCAGTTAGTAGTTAGTAGTTAGTAGTTGAGGGGAGGGGAGGGACGCACGGCCGTTTCGGGGCCTCTCGTGCCAGCGGCACGAAATCCCAATAACCCCATACAAGCGACGAAGGAGCGCAGTGTGGGGTTGGGGGGTGCGGGTGGTGTGCAGCGTGCGGGACGCACGCAACAATTCACCCGGAGAGAAAAATGCAGAAAACATATTGGGAAATGTCGAAAATCAGCCGAAAAATGCTATTTTTGCGGGTTGATTTGAGAAGGAACAAAAACATGTTGATTTAATAGCTTGAGCAATGGCAGGTTTTAATGAAGATACCAGAGTGAAAGTCCCGGCGTTGATGCATTTGACGAGGATAGGGTACTCCTACCGCTCGCTGCATAGTTTGCATCTCGACCCTACCACTAATATTGACGTGGACACTTTTACCAAGAAACTCAGGGATTTCAACAAGGACATAACCGATACCCAAATAAAACTTTTCATCGGGCAGATTCAGAACATGCTGAACAATGAGGATTTGGGCCGTGAGTTTTACGAGAAAGTCCTCCAAAATAAGATTTACAAGGTTATCAATTTTGATGAGACAAAAGATACGAAAGAGTCAGAGAGAAATGTCTGGGAGTGCGTGACGGAGATGCCATGCGAGAATGGAAATGAGAGCTTTCGTCCTGATATCACCTTGCTCATCAACGGTCTGCCATTGGTCTTCATTGAGGTAAAGAAACCCAACAACAAGGGTGGAATGCAGGTCGAGTATCATCGAATGAACGACACACGATTGCCAAACTCGAAATTCCGCCGCTTTTTGAATCTCACCCAGTTGATGATTTTCAGCGACAATAAACCATACGACTTTACCACACCAGTTCCATTGCAAGGCGCTTTTTACGGCTGCCGCGCAGAGAAAAAGATGGCGTTTAACGTGTTTCGTGAGGAAAATGATTGGTTTATCCGCGATTATCCTTATAAACCTCTCTTGGAGACAACAGAGAATTTCATTCTGAAGGACACCAACTATACGACCATTAAGGCGTCGCCTGAATACGAAACCAACAAACTGATAACGACGCCCACGAACAGCATACTCACCTCCCTATGCTCGCGTGAGCGACTTCTCTATTTGCTGCATTTTGGCTTTGTTTATCTTGATTATATCGACGAGGACACGCAGAAAGCAGTGCTGGAGAAGCACGTGATGCGCTATCCGCAGCTGTTCGGTACGCAGGCCATTCGCCAAAAGCTCAGCGAGGGCGTGCGTAGCGGAATTATCTGGCACACGCAGGGCTCGGGCAAAACAGCATTGTCCTATTTTGCCACCCGTGTGCTCACCAACTACTACAAGGACAGGAATATCGTGCCGAAGTTCTACTTCTTTGTGGACCGACTCGATTTGATGGAACAGGCCACTACGGAGTTCGATAACCGCGGGCTGAAAGTTGTCAATGTGGAGACACGCGACGAACTGATGAAGACCTTTAGGACCACCACCGCTCAAGAAGGCGATACTGGCAAGGATGAAATCATTGTGGTGAATATCCAAAAACTGAAGGACAACGACGGTAAGGTGCATTTGCCAGACTATGCGGTGAACATCCAGCGTATCTATTTCCTCGACGAAGCCCATCGTGATTACCGTCCGTCGGGTTCTTTCCTGGCCCGCCTGTTTGAGAGCGATCCCAATGCTATCCGTATCGCACTTACCGGAACTCCGCTGATTGGCGAGGAGGTGAAGAGTCGCGATGTGTTTGGCGACTACATTAGCACTTACTACTACAATCGCAGTATTGAAGACGGCTTTACCAAAAAGATTCTTCGCGAAGATATTGAAACCTCGTACCGACTGAGACTGCAGGAGGTGTGGGAGCAACTCCGGGAAACTATCCAAGTGAGGAGAGAAGAAGTGAAGCGTGTGAGGATTTTGGAGAATCCGCGCTATGTGGGCGCACTGCTCGATTATATTGTTGCGGATTTCAAGCGTTGGCGCATCCAGCAGGCAGATCCTACTTTGGGCGGCCTTATTGTTTGCGAAACCAATCCGCAGGCCCGCATGATGTTCCGTCTGTTGAAGATGGGACCCGGTGCCGATGGCAGCTATATACCAGATCCCGATGCCCGTATTCCTGAAGATAACCTTGAAGAGACTCCGTGGCAACATCACGACATCAGCGCAGAACTTATTCTGCACGACTTTTACGACAAAGCACAACGGAAGACCATTTGTAGGCATTTCCGCAAAGATGACCATCCCGATTTGCTGATTGTCAACAATATGTTGCTGACAGGTTTTGACGCGCACCGTTTGAAACGCCTCTATTTGGGACGCAAGTTGAAAGATCACAACTTGTTGCAAGCGCTCACCCGAGTCAATCGGCCTTACAAGGAGATGCGGTTTGGCTATGTGGTGGATTTTGCCGAGATACAAAGCAATTTCAATGAGATTAACGATGCTTACGCCCGGGAACTGAACCAATTCAGCACGGGTGATGGGGAATCCACCATGACCGAAACGGTGCTTGTGAGCGAACAGGAAGTCCGTCAGATTATGCAGGATGTGCAGGAGGTGCTGTTCGATTATACCACCACCAATGCTGAAATTTTCACTCAGGAGTTGGAAGAGGTGGAAGACCGCGACCAACTGATTCAGATACGGCACAGGCTGGAAGAAGCTAAAGCGGTGTGGAACGAAGTGCGCACGTTCGGAAGCGAGGAACTGAAGAGTTGGGTGCAGCAGATGAAGCCCGGCGATTTGCAGAATCTGCTACGGGTGGTGAATGCCCGCATCGACAATGTGAATCTGAGGAACGTCTTTAGTCATGAGGCGGAAATCAGTGCCATGATTAACGAGGCGTTGGCCACCATTGATTTCCGGTTCCGAAAGCGTGGCGAAAATGAGTTGGAAATCGGCACCGATGTCAAGAACGAAATGCGTCAGAAATGGCAGACATTGTGTAGCGAACTGCAAGGCTGTATTGACCAAGATGATGAGGAGTATGTTTCGTTGATGAAGTGGATAAAGGAGCACTTTGCCAAACGCAAGTTTGAGGTGAGCAGTATGGCGGAGGCCAAAGAGGATATCGGCTACATGGATGAGGCGATGAAGCGCATCCGCGAGATCAACCGGCGCAATGCCAATCTGCAGCAGAAATACCGTGCTGATGTGAAGTTCGTCATTGTACATAAACGCATTCGCAGCCACGAAAAGGAGAACGGCCATGTGGTGCTTTCGGACAAAGAGGTGCAGCAATGCCAAGCGTTGAACCACATCAAAGACGCCATCGACCTTCTGATTATGAACCGCGAGCAACTCATCAACAACGAGGCGGATTTCAACCAGAGGGTAATTGGTGCCGTTGCAATTGCTTTGAGGGAGATGAAGATAGATGCTCAGCATGATGACCGTCTTTTCATCTCAGACCTCATTGCCGGAGAGTATTTAAGGGAATATAATGTTTTGAGATAAAAAGATGAGTACTTTAATAGACGCAGTTGATAGATTTATATCAGGAGATTGGGGCGATGAAAATTGTTCACCTGATTCTTCTAATGAGGTTGTATGCATAAGAGGAGCGGATATTGAAGATGTGCAAGGAGGCATTTATTCCTCAATTCCTGTTCGATATATAAGTTCATCCTCTTTAACAAAAAAGAGATTGAAAGCTGGTGATATTGTTATTGAGAAATCAGGAGGAAGTCCAACTCAATCTACTGGAAGAACATGTTGCATCTCTGAGAATTTAATAAAAGAAAAAAAAGATGTAGTTTGTTCCAACTTCTGTGCTGCTTTTAGAATCAAGGAAGCATGGGATTATAAGTACATCTATTACTATGTTCAGAACATATACAATCAAGGATATTTCTTTAATTTTGAAGGTAAAACATCTGGGATTAGGAATTTGTTGTTGGACACAGCTTTTAAATCTATTCCTTTACCATCTGTCGATAAAAAAGACCAAACCATATTATCAAGAACACTTGAATGTTTAGACCAAAAGATCGCCCTCAACACCCGCATAAACGCCGAATTGGAAGCCATGGTCAAGCAGCTTTACGACTATTGGTTTGTGCAGTTCGACTTTCCAAACGAAGAAGGCAAACCCTATAAATCCTCCGGCGGAAAGATGGTGTGGAACGAGAAGCTGAAGAGGGAGATCCCGGAGGGGTGGGAAGTGAAAAAAATGGGTGAAATTACTGAAATTGTTAATGGAGCCACTCCCTTGACAAGTGATGATTCTAATTATGGTGATGATATTGTTTGGGTAACTCCTTATGATTTATCTAATCAAAAAAATAAATTCATTGTAAAAGGACAAAGAAGCATATCCCAAAAGGGATACGATTCGTGTAGTACAACATTATTACCTAAAGGATCAGTGTTGATGTCAAGTAGAGCTCCTATTGGTCTGTTAGCAATAGCTGATACAGATCTTTGTACTAATCAAGGTTTTAAAAGCTTCGTGCCTAATGACATGGAAGATAGTTCCTATCTATACTATTATTTGCAGACTAATATGCCTCAAATAGAACAACTTGGTGCCGGTACAACATTTAGAGAAGTATCAAGAGATACTATGGCTCATTACTCTATATTGTACGTTAACGATAGATGCTTGTATAAAAAATGGGCAGATAGAATAAAACCCATATTTAAAAAGCAAGCTTCATTAGAAAAAGGAATAGTGAGTCTTACTCATCTCCGCGACTCCCTTCTTCCGATGCTGATGAACGGACAAGTAACCATAGAATAAATGTCTTGTATTCTTTATAAATATTTGGATATTACTGGAGCAAAGTGGATGCTTGGAATGAAGGAAGAGAGGAAGTTCCCAAATCTCCAATTAACCAACGCATCGCAATTGAACGACCCGTTTGATTGTCATCCTAAATTGATTGACTACTCGAATGTGCCAGCTTCTAAGTTGCAAGGATGGATACCAGAGGAATGGTGGAAGGAGAAAGAGGAAATTGATGCTCTCAATCGGCGTAACAATACATGGCTATGCAGCTTGTCGAAAATCAATGATTCAATACTTCAATACTTATGTGGAGTCACTATTGCTATAATCACAAAGGTGTTTGTATCGGACTTGACATGGACAAAGTGGTGAAATCGGCTCCACAGATGTTCGGCACTATTTTTCTTGAGCCTCTTGTCCTTGATGTCCAATACCAGGATATTATAGAACGTCCCAACGCATATCATACTGCAAAAGATTTATTCAGTTATCAATGGACATCAAAAGCAAAGGAATGGGAATATGAGCAGGAGGTCAGATTGGTCGTGCCAAGACCATCATCCATGTATGCAGCTTTTACAGAGGAACAATTCAAAAATCCGAAGGAAGAATGGGATTGGCGTGAAATACATCATTACATGCCATTGAAAGGTGATTGTTTTGAGTCCATCTATTTTGGTGTCAACACAGAACAAACCGAGAAGGAAAGGATAATCAAGTATGCCCGCGAGAAGTTAAATCCTCAAATCAAGCTTTACCAGATGCGGGTGGATGACGAGGCGTTTCGGCTGAAAGCGGAGAGGATATAAACAGAGCGGTGTAGAGAAAAAAAACAAAAAGTTACCGCAATGTGGTAATTTTTTTGTATTTTTGCACCCTCAAAAAATATCACATTATGATCGTTGATTTTGCGGATAACGACTTGAAAGAACTGATAAAGTATGGCAAAAATAATAAATACAAAAAACTGTCTAAAGATAAAGTCTTCTGCTCAGCATTAGTGTCGGTTTACAATCGCTTGGTGTCGGTGGAGAATACAAATGAATTAAAGCAATTTAGTTCTTTGCACTACGAAAAACTCAAATTCGACCGATCAGGACAAAGCTCGGTGAGAATTCAAAACGGACGTGTAGAGCGATTGATATTCGAAGAATTTGACGAAGGCGTTAGAATATTGTTGTTAGAGATAAACGAATCCCATTATGGAAGAAAAAAATAAAATCGTCCCCTTTATCGCAGTTGCTCCTGGAGCGACCATCAAAGCAGAACTTGAGGCACGCAATATCAAACAAAAGGATTTTGCGAAAGCTATCGGTATGCAGGCTACCCATTTGAGCGAGCTCATAAAGGGGAAGCGTGCCATTTCCCCGAAAGTGGCCAGTGACTTGGAACGAGAACTCGGCATCAATGCGAAATTTTGGATGAAATTGCAAGCAGAATACGAGTATGACTGTGAGATTATAAAACAGCGGGGCATTGAAGAACAAAAGGCACAACTCTTACTCAATGAGTATAACGAAATGCTTGACATTAATTTGATATTCAAACGAATTGGTGTTGTGTTTTCTTCATTCTCCGAAAAACTAAGTTTCATTGTCCATCAGTTGCACCTGCCAAAACCTGCCGAACTTAAATATAATTTGGGAAAATTCCGCAGATCCGAAAAATCAGGCACTGACCATCGGGCTATATTCACTTGGGAGGTTCTCGCCCAGTATGCCGCGCGCCAACAGCAAATCACTCAGGCGTACAACTCTGAAAATGATGATTATATACAACAATTGGCCACGGTTTTTAATGAAAATAAGGATGTCATAGAAAGTACCCGGAAAATATTGTCAGACAATGGGATCCGGTTTTGCGTAGTGGAAAAAGTCGATAAAGCAAGCATTGATGGCTATTCTTTTTTAGACACAGATGGAACGCCTTCCATTGTGGTAACCAAGCGATATGATAGGATAGACAATTTTGCTTTCGCCGTGATGCATGAAATCGGTCATCTGAAGCTTCATGTGTCGGAAACTGAAAGGAGATTCATCAATCTAATGGAGGACACCAAAGAAGAACAAGAAGCCAATACATTTGCTTGTAATCAACTTATTCCTAAAATGTTGTGGAAATCCACAACTATTCCTCAGGTACAACTCAATAGACCATGGCTGATAGAAACAAAATATAGCCAGTGGGCGGAAGAGAACCATTTAAACAAGTGGATAGTCTTGGGTCGCATTTCGCACGAAACAGGAATGTATAAATTCAAAAACGACGAATCTCGGAAAATACATTAAACGTCCACCAATATCCTAACCAACGAGCTTTTGTCGATGGTGATGAAGGGATATGAAAGTGAGAGAATAATAAATTTCAATAAAATAATGCAGTTATGAATGGTCAAAAAGAAAAAGACGTACAAGGTGACATTAGAATAGATCCTACTACTCGGGAAAAAATTCGAGAACAACAACAGAACAAACCTCCTAAAACAAAAAATAAATGAAACGGCAGCGGATTGTTAATTTGATATTGAGTATCGGCATAGTAGTTGCTATCGGTTTTTCTCTGATTTTTGTGAATAAACCTGTTGAAATTGATGCAATTACATATATCGGTGTAATAGCCTCTTTTATTGGATGTGCGGTAACTATTCTTGTAGGTTATCAAATTTTAAATACGATAGAAATCAAAAGAAAAATATCCGACCTTGAAAAGAAAAGTCGCGAGTTGGAAATTGCTATTTTTGAAACTCATGAATCAAAAGAGGCCATGTCATCCACGTTGCTGCAGCTTAATCCTACATTTGGAAATATATCAAATTATATTATCTTTGTTTTTGACTTAAAAACACTTCGGTGGCAGCTCAAATACAAAAACCATTTTGACATTATACCAAGCGAGATCAAATTCTTTAGAAAAGACGCATTCAAGGATTATTACATTGAGGATGTTGACGATTCTATCCGCATATTAGTTCGGAATAGCAAATCCGTTTCAGAAGATGAAGCCGTTCAAAAATATGTTGATGTTGTCAAATTTGTTGACAATAGTATTCGTAAAGACGAGAATTATTGTAAAATACAAGCACCTTACGAACGAATGATGAATTCGTTTTATGCCAAAATGAAAGAGTTGTATAGCGTTGAATAAACTACCGATATTAGTCGACAAAATGTTCCATGAATTGAAAGTTGTAATATTAGAATATGAATACCAAACAACATATAGAAAAAACTGAAGCGTTAATTGATGCGCTTCGTGCTACTTGCGCCGCCTACGGTTTGTCGGGGCACAGCAGTGAATATGAAATCATCGTACAGGTGTTCCTGTATAAGTATCTGAATGACAAATTCGGCTATGAAATCAAGCGTGCCGATACAGATTATCGAGACAAGTTGCGCAAAGCAGAGCATTGGGAGGATGTTTACACGAAGATGTCGAATGATGAGCGAGAGGACTTGCAAGATTTTGTGCCCGATGCGCCCCGAATGAAACCTGAGTTTTTGATTGCGACACTCTATAACAGGATGAATGACGAGGACTTCGCTAAAACCTTTGACGATACAATGGTGTCGTTGGGACAAGCTAATGCCGATAGATTCAGCATTAAGACATCCGGCAAGAGCAATGTTGCTTTGTTTGAGGCAATCACTAAATTTGTAAAAGACATTGACAAACAAAATGACTTCGCTAAAGCGTTAGTCAACAAGCTCGTCACCTTCAATTTTGAGGAGGTGTTCGACCAGAAATACGATTTCTTCGCCACGGTATTTGAGTATTTGATTGCCGATTACAACAAGAACGGAGGCGGTAAATATGCGGAGTATTTCACGCCTCACGCTGTGGCCACCGTGATGGCCCGTCTGTTGGTAGATGAAGGGAAAGACCTCAAAAGCATTACCTGTTGCGACCCTTCGGCAGGTACCGGCACCTTGTTGATGGCATTGGCCCACCAGATTGGCGAAGACCGTTGCACCATCTATAGCCAAGATCAAAGCCAGAAGAGCACCACCATGCTGCGATTGAATCTGATTCTGAACAACTTAGTTCACTCACTGCCCAATGTTGTGCAAGGAGATTCACTCATCAGTTGGGGGCACAGTGGCAAGGATGGCGAAATGAGGGGTCAATTCGATTACGTGGTCAGCAATCCTCCCTTCAACGTCGATTTCAGCGAAAGTGTGACAAATAATGCTTTCAAGAACGAGGAACGGTTCTTCGCTGGAGTGCCTAATGTGCCCAACAAGAAAAAGGATAGTATGGCCATCTACCAATGCTTCCTTCAGCACATCCTCTACATTTTGAAACCGACAGGCAAGGCGGCCGTAGTGGTTCCTACAGGTTTCCTTACTGCCAGCAGCGGAATACCCTTGAAAATCAAGCAACGCATCATTGACGAAGGTTGGCTTCGCGGTGTGGTTTCCATGCCCTCGAACATTTTCGCCAATACAGGCACCAATGTTAGTGTAGTGTTCATAGACAAAGCTAACAAAGATGGTCAGGTGGTTCTGGTTGACGCTTCTAAGTTAGGCGAGAAAATCAAAATCGACAACAACCAGAAGACCGTGCTGCGCGATTTCGAGATAGAGCAAATCGTTAGTACCTTCAAACAGAAAACCGAATTGGACGACTTTTCGAAAGTGGTCACCTTCGATGACATCAAGCAAAAGAAATACTCGCTCTCCGCTGGTCAGTATTTCGACATCAAAATTGAATATGTTGACATCACCGCCGAAGAGTTCAATGCCCGAATGTCAGAGCACAAACGGAAACTGTCGGAAATGTTCTCAGAAAGCCATGAGTTAGAGAAGGAGATAATGGAACAGTTGGGGAAGTTAAAGTTTGAGAAATAATTGATATGAACAGAATCATACTTGTTGGTAACGGTTTCGATTTGGCGCATGGCTTGAAAACAAGCTATAAGGATTTCATTGAGTGGTATTTGGATGAATGGGGGAAACTCTTGCGTGATAGCAAAAAACAATTAGAAGAAGATCGTTTCTATTCTTTCAAATTACGAGGCAGTTTACGTGCTGCTTCATGGAGTTATGCTTGTTCGTACTGTGTTGATGGAAATCCTGAACGACCTTGGAGTAACAAAGAAATACTATCAATAGCAAAACAACAAGAAGATCTATGCACTTTTAATAGCAAAAGCGATTTTTTTGAAAAAATCTGCGATCATTTACAAACAAAGAACTGGGTTGATATTGAAGACATATTCTATGTTTTCTTGAAAAAAAGTCTTGTGCCAAAAAACATAAATGGTGATTTGGAATTCATTAAAGGGAAACTTATCGAGTATCTGAATACCATAAAGACACCATCCGTTAATTCCATTATCCGAAAACAGATATTGTCACCGATTTCTAAAGAAGAAATAGCCATAGAATCAAAAACTCAATGGGAAGAGATGATAAAAGAGCGGTTGAATTATGATAATATTGAATGGAATAATCTATTTGATGGATATTATTCAGATTATGGATCCAAACGGGCAGCAGAAAGTTCGATAGAGCACTTCAAAAGCGAATTTGAAACAGAAATACGTTCTGGTATATTCGATACTGTCATGGAGAGTATATGCCCGGCATTTCGACTTCCCAACAACATTATGCTTCTCGACTTCGATTATACCAATACAACAGATTTGTACTTACCAAGGGCTGACAAGTTTACGGTTAACCATATTCATGGTAGGTTGTCGAATCCCGAAGGTGTGATTTTTGGGTATGGAGATGAACTTGATAACAGTTTTAAAGAGTTGTTAGATAAAAATAACAATGAATATCTGCGTAACATAAAATCCATCAAGTATTTGGAAGTGCCCAATTACCGTAATATGCTACGGTTTATTGAGTCATCGCCATATCAGATTTATATTATGGGGCATTCTTGTGGCAATTCAGACAGAACTATGCTTAACACTTTGTTTGAGCATAGAAATTGTGTTTCCATCAAACCATTCTATCACAAATGGGATGATGGCACCGACAATTATATGGAGATTGTTCAAAACATAGCTCGAAACTTCACCGATATGAAGCTAATGCGAGATAGGGTTGTCAACAAGACTTTTTGTGAGACAATTTGAAGAGCAAACAGTAGTTCTTTTCTTTCATTAATAGTAGTAAACTACTTCAAATTCAACTTGCTACTGAGCTTTGTGAACAAATCCATCATCTCTTGTGACTTATCAACAAAAAACTCGAAGATGTTTTGCTTGTCATCAGGATTAAGGTAGCTGTAGGGCATGTCAAGGCGCACGCGGCAGGTTACTTTGTCGTCCATGCGCTGCCATTCAAGTCCGTTTATTTGAGCGTCGATGCTCGATTTATGCGCTGCGAGTTTGTCGAAAATTTCTTTGTTCCGTGCCTGCTCACCTGAGTTGATGTAGAGCTCGACGCGACAGTTGTCTTTGTTGATAATCACATTGATGCTCGCTCCGGACATGGTGCGCACCGATTTGCCCATCCAATTGTCCGTGACAGCCGTCGATGTTGCATATAACCCATTGATCGTTTTGCTGTATTCAATAAATTCGCTCCAAAACTTGTGTCGATTGTGATAACGTATTTGTTTGGATTCAGATTCCACCGATTCTTCTTGTTCTTTGTTGGCGATTTTAATCTGATATTCTTCCGTGTCCTCAATTGGAATGATTTGGTCGAACTCAACCATAACTTGGTCGCCATATTTGTACGGTGTCACCTTAAAACATTTGATGCGTAGGTTGAAATTCTGTAACCACAGCACCGAAGAGGTCACTTCTTTGTGGAAATTGGCGGCCACAAGGATAATACGCTGACTGTTGCCTTTGTTGATTTCAATCTCTTCGATATCTCTGTTGTCAAAAAACTCGGAAAGCGTATCAACAGCGGATCCGGTAGAACCCAAATACTTTTGGTAAATATTAATCACATCTTGTTTGCTCAAACTCGAACAATAGGATGCGTATTTGATGGCCTGCCAAGTGACATCTTTCCCCGAATCGTCGAGCTTGTTCTCAATGACGACAAGGTTGCCTTTTTTGTCAATCGCAAGCAAATCCAGACGCTCACGAGTGTCTGCAAATCCGTCAAATTCTTTCTGAATGATGAGTAAATCCTCCCCAAGATCGCTATCCATTCTTGCAGATCTTGACGCTCTTTCAAGTTGAGCGATTTGAATGTGCATTTCTCAGCTTTGATTAGCTTTTTGCTTTTTTGATCGAGGATATACATGGACTCGGTATTATCTTGATAATCTTATTTTTTGGGAATGCAAAAATACAAAATTGTTGCATTCCCCCGCACCCCTCCCGCGTGCGATTAACGACGCTGGAAGCGTCTTCTCCTAAAGAGCCTTCCTCCACGTTGGCTCGCGGTCGGGTCGGTTTCCCGCAATCGTTCCCGCCCCGCGCATCGTCATTCCGTTTGGCCTTGCACGCGGGTGCCGGAACCGCGAGGGTGGGAGGCATCGGAATCGCAGAGGGTGTCCCGCCAGGGCGGGCCTGCCAAACGGAACCTCCTACCCGCAAGGGCACCGCGCCCTCGGGAAGGAGGGCTTTCGTCGCCGTCTGCCGTGGCGATATCTTTGTTTTCCGTATCCCCTTGCACTGGCGGGGAGGAGGTTCCGTTTTGCGTGTCTTCGCTTGCGGGGAAACGCTTGACGTTAACGTTTTATTTTGTTGCACTTGCGGGTCCTTGTTACTTTTTCCCGGCAAAACGGAATGGTGGTGGCGGTTTCGTTGGCTCCTCATTGTAGGGCTGCCGCAATGCGTCCGTTGTAGGGCTGCCGCAATGCGACAGCCCTACAAACCCTGCCATTTTGTCAGAAACCTCCGCGAAACCACGCGTCTTTCGCCTTGTGCCTGAAATTCCAAAACTGGCACGGAATTTGCAATATTAACGGCCGTTGATATTTTCGACAGAATTCTAACTTAAAATTATAAACAGTATGAAAAACATCAAACCTTTAGCAGACAGAGTTCTTGTGAAACCTGCAGAAGCTGAACAGAAAACCGCCGGCGGCATCATCATCCCCGACACCGCCAAGGAAAAACCGCAACAGGGCACCGTCGTCGCCGTCGGACCCGGCAAAAAGGACGAACCCATGACCGTCAAGGTGAAGGACACCGTGCTCTACGGCAAATACTCCGGCACCGAAATCCAACTCGACGGCGAAACCTACCTCATCATGAAGGAAAGCGACATCTACGCAATTTGTAAATAGTAGCTTATAAGCTACAGGCTTACAAGCTTAGTAGCTTACAGGCTTAAGCTCCTAAGCTCCTAAGCTCCTAAGCTTTTTTAACCCTTAAACATTAACCCTTAAACTTAAAAAAAATGGCAAAAGACATTAAATATAACTGGGAAGCCCGCGAGGGTCTGAAAAAAGGTGTTGACGCATTGGCCAACGCCGTGAAAGTGACACTGGGACCGAAAGGCCGCAACGTCATCATCGACAAGAAGTTCGGTGCACCGCAAATCACCAAGGACGGTGTGACGGTCGCTAAAGAAATCGAACTGCAGGAGCCCATCGAGAACATGGGTGC
>Ga0310696_10003103_pt1 | contig 21031 bp, 24 predicted proteins | sample AusTroGonzalo_MG_4_FD_203885 | JGI IMG/M metagenome (GOLD analysis project Ga0310696, IMG submission 203885) | Bovine rumen microbial communities from tropical cattle in Woodstock, Queensland, Australia - Gonzalo_02 (v2) (version 2) | ecosystem: Host-associated > Mammals > Digestive system >... | reverse complement strand
AACTCCGATTGACTGGGACAGACCTTGCTTCACGGGGTGGGGTACGTGGGCGGATGACGAGATGTTGGTGATGGTACCCTCTCCGGCCTCGTTGGACCAGATACCTCTCCTCAGGGCCCATACGATCATGGCCCCTATCCCTCCGCTGACGGCCGAGGGCACGTTGAACGCGCAGGTGAAGATCGATGTGATCGCACCGGGAAGTCCGCCGGCATTCATCAGTATGACAACGATGGAGAGCACGATCCATGCCATGGCCATGAACGGGACTATCAGGACGGAGACCTTGGCCACTCCTTTGAATCCTCCGATGGCCACGAGGACCGCTATGGCGGCCAGGATGAATGCGATGACGAGGGTGTTGTACTCGAAATCGTATGCCGATACGAACGATGATGAGATGGTCGCGATCTCCGAGAGGACGTATCCCCCGATGTAGACGGCGATCATCAGGACCGCGATGATCACTCCGAGCTTCCTGGAGTTCAGTCCCTTGCCGACGTTGTATGCGGGGCCTCCGATGTAGTCCCCGTTCTCGTCCTTGCTCTTGAAGATCTGTCCGACGGTGGTCTCGACGAAGCTGGTCGCGCCTCCCAGTGTGGCGAAGATCCACATCCAGAAGATCGCTCCTGGGCCTCCGAAGATAATGGCCGTGATAGGTCCGACGATATTACCGACACCGATACGGATCCCCATGCTCACACAGAACACGTGGAACGGTGTGATCTTGTCCTTGGGATCCTTCTTCAGGGAGAATGTGACCTTGCACATATCCTTGACCTCGGTGAACTGGACCGCCCTGAATTTGAAGGTCGAGTACAGTCCGAGGGCGACGATAAGCACCAATGGTATGAACCAGAAGTAGTCATCGAACTCCCAGACCATATCGATGAATGAATCGAAATCGAATGACGTTAGACAATAAGACGTACTAGTTTTTATATAAGGTTTTCAGACTTTAAAGTTAAATCTCTTTTACTATACCGTCCAGATAGTCAGGTTGGTTGAACTTTCAGGACTTGGTCCCATCGGAACCGTAGTACTTGTCCACGCCGCCGTATCCGCCTATCATCCTGCCGTCACGGGCGGCGGATATGAAGTTATCCAGGCGCTTCCTGTACTCGTCGGGGCGGCCCCTGGCGGCATCTATGTAGGCTACGCGTATCCTCCTGTACGGTTCCGGATACTCCGTGTAGTTCTTCCAGGCGGCCTTGTCCTTCCTGATCTCCTTCAGGATATCCTTCGGGAACACAAATGGCTCCGAGATCATCGCCTCCACGGACGGTCTGATGTCGGGATGGATTAGTCCGCACCCGTCCATCTAGATCAGCCTCTCGATGTTCGGTCTGGAGTAGGGGCTGTTCTTCCTCCTGGGGGTGAACCTTCTCAGCTGGTGCGCATCGTCCAGCCTCTTGGCGATGCTGTCGATCCACCCGAAGCACAGTGCCTCCTCGACGGCATCGTTGTACGATACGCTGTCCTCCCCGGAGGCCTTGGTCGGGAAGACGAACCAGACCTCGGTCTTGGTGCTGAAGTTCTCGGAAAGCCAATCCCTCCATTCAGAACGTTCGGACGAATAGAACGTCTCTCCGAAACCCTCCCTCAGCACCACAGGCATTTTCTGACCTGTTGCGTATCGACGGACACGATAAAGATATTCTCTGCATCCTGCCGAAGGTACCCAAGGATACTCCTAAATACTGCGGACCCGAAAGAGGGACACTGACATGACGGATGTGACCGATTACTGCGACCCGAGGAATTGGGCATATTACGGGAGCGGGGAAGGCAAGAGAGCCGACGTCTTCCTGATCGCCCCCACGGTGGATTTCGCAGACGAGTTCAACATGTCCGTCGACGACGAGGACCAGAGGGGCTTCTTCAGGATCGCGCTAGAGATGGAGAAGGGGCTCTACGAGGAAGTGGGGTCGCTATACGCGCCCTACTACAGGCAGTGCTCCATGAAGGCCTATTCCCTGGGCCCGGCCGAGAGGGAGAGGTATCTGCAGATTGCCTACCGGGATGTGCGCTCGGCCTTCGAGCACTATCTCGACCGCGCCCCTTCCGATAGGCCGCTGATCCTCTCCGGGTTCTCCCAGGGCTCGGACATGTGCTACAGGCTCCTCAGGGATTATTTCAAGGAGCCTTCTCTCAGAGAGCGCCTGATCTCCGTGTATGCGATAGGGTGGCAGCTCACGAGGGAGTTCGTGTCCGAGAACCCGTGGATAATCCCCGCCACAACAGAGAATGACATAGGTACGGTGATAACCTTCGACTGCGAATCGCCAGGATTGAAGGGATCGTTCCTCAACCCCCGGGGGACCTGGTCGTATTCCATCAATCCGCTGAACTGGAGGACGGACGGCGCACCGGCGGACAGGTCCCTCAACACCTCCTCCCGCATGTACGATATGTTCGGCGGGATCTCAGCTGAAATCCCACATCACTGCGGCTGCTACATCGACCCGGAGAGGGGCGTCCTGAAGGTGACGGATGTTGATCCCTAGGATATCGAGCAGTGGGTGCCCGGCCTCCCCCGCGAGGCGTTCCATGTGCAGGATTACCAATTCTTCTACTACAACCTTAGGCAGAACGTCATCGACAGGACTGATGCCTACTTCTCCAAAAGATGAGGGCTCAGAGCCCTCTTGTTGCATCCTCTCAGTCGCACAGCTTGTCTATCAGCTCGTCGATCTCCGCATCCGAGAAACCGAGATAGCCCGTGCAGTAGTCGTACGCCGCGGTGAAGGTATCGATCGAGCTCGCATCTATGTTATCCCAGTCGATCTCGAATATGTTGGGGATCTCATCGTAGTTGGCGATCAGGTACATGTTCCTGTCATAGGTGCAGTTCACGATCGTCCTGAACTCCCCCGTCCCTATGCCGACATGGTACAGATTGCAGAACGCCTGGGCCTCGCACTCCTTCATCTCCGCCGGGGAGCATCCGCACAGCGCCTGCAGAAGAAGGATCATGAAACCGGTCCTGTCCCTTCCAACGTTGCAGTGGACCAGGTATGCGCCGTCGTTGTCAAGGATGCTCTGCAATACCATCACCGTCTTCTCCTTCTGCTGGAAGTACAGGTATCCCATGGAGGGCGCGACGTATTTGCCTTCCTTGCACAGCTCTATGCAGTAGCCTTCCAGGGACTCGGTGGCCTTCCTGACGGACTCGTCGTTGTAGGACAGTGCTATCTCGAACTGTATCCCCGCCTTCTCCGCAAGCTCGTTGACGTAAGTCGACCTAGCCTGCTTGTCGGGAGCGTAAAGGGGGCTGAACGACCTGTACAGGATCCCGTCCTTCAGGTTCCCGCCGGTGACCTCGTAGAAATTGGCGAAGGCCTCGTCCGAGGGGTAGTCCGCCCTGACGTTGGTCGAGCCTTCGTTGTAATGCGGGACCTTGCCGTATCTATGGGAGGTGCCGGTGTGGGTGATTGTGACATCCGAACCCTCCTCCGCCTCGATCAGCTTACCCACGCACCCTATGGAAATGTACCCGTCCGATTCTATGTTGACGAATTTGTCGAACATGAAGATGCCGAGGTAATTGATCAGGAGTATCGCGCCGGTGAACGTCTCGTCCTCCGTGCTGATCTTGAAGATCGCTCCGGGCTCGATTCCGTGCTCGTAGAGCGTTTCGGCCTTGATGTCCAGCTTCGGCTGGTTGTAGGAGCTCAGGCCTATTACCTCTCCGGTGACGGTGAAGCCGACCTCGTCAGAGGGATCGGACGGCCAGAAGCATGCTGCGAGCGATCCTCCGAAGATCACTATGACCATCAGCACTGCGACCAATGGTTTGGATTCGGAATTCATGAGGATGCCAGCAGTTGTGTGATAATAAGAATATCTGGCCCATCGAGATCATACATCGGGTCGGAACATTATCTTCTCGAAATGGAACATCTCCGAATCATGCGGATCGCTCGGATCGGGGCAATGCTCGTTGTAGAACCTGGTTATATGGAAACCGCACCTGTTCACATAGAAGTGGATGTTCCTCTTCTCAAAATACGGCGTGCATGTCTCCCATACCCTTACCTGAGGGTACATCTTCTCGATGGCGCACCAGGCCCCGTATCCTATCCCTTTGCTGTGTTCCTTCGGCGATACGAAAAGAATCTGCAGGTCCCCATGGTCGCCCGAGACCGACACGATGACCCCGCCCACGTATTTCCCGTCCGAGACGATCCTGTAGGCTTCCCCGTGGTCGATCGATTCCTCTATGGTAGCCCTGGAGATTATCTCGCCTGGCTCCTCGAAATGATCGTCACGGAGGCCGAACTCCTCGACGGCACCGTACCTGAAAGCCTCCTGATTATCCCTCACGAACTAATCGCGGTCATCATCGTTCAACTTCTCGAGCACTAAGTCCGACATTGAACGGCTATGGATATCCGATAATATAAGGCGACTGAAAATCCACTGACCTCAATCATACACATCAGACCTGTGACCGATTTCGATAATGAATATGGTCACGATCTCATCCTCTATCCTGGCCAGGATCCTGTAATCTCCGACACGGTATCTCCACTCGCCTGCATGGCTTCCCTGAAGCGCCTTCCCGGTTCTCCTAGGATTGCTGCACCCTTCAAGATTCTTACCTATCCAGGAATAGATACGTGCAGCCATCGGCCTGTCCATCTTCTTCAAGGCATCGATAGCATCCTGAGAGATTATGACATGATACGTCATTGGAATCCGAGTTCCTTTCCAGCTTCTTCAAAGGTGTACATCTTGGTGCCATCCTTGGAGATGCGTTCCATCGCAGCTTCTAGAATCGCCACATCCATCGAATCCTCGATCATATCCATGGTGGCTTTCCGAATGACTTCTGAAACGCTCAAGTTGTACAAAGATGCGTACTCCTTGATCAATCCTAGCTCAGAATCATTGAACCTGACTGAAACTGCCATAATCAGTAATACAAATGTATTACATATAAGACTAACTAAAATGTTCTATTTATATAGTATTTAAACAAATATTTCTCAATATTAAGTAATTTTAAAAATCCAATACATAAAACTATGCGGGCCCGTCGGGATTCGAACCCGAGTCCGGAGCTCCGGAGGCCCCTATGCTATCCAAGCTATACTACGAGCCCAAATGAGAATAGAAAGGGTATTTGCCGGGGCCAGATACTCCCCGGCGATCCTGTGCCTCCTGTTGAGAGGGAGGAGGCGAATGAAGAATTTCCTTTCTCAGTCCTTCTTTGTGAACTCGGTGTATCCGCAGCATCCGCAGGAGACACGGTCCTTGTGGATGGCCAGGAATGTTCCGGGTCCGCATTTGGGGCAGAACTGCTTGGTCCTTGTGACGGTGTTGCCGTCGACCTGGTATGCGCTGGATTTCTTAACAGCGGCCTTGGGTGCGCTTGCTTTTGCCATTTGAATCACTCCTCTGCTGCGGGTGCCTCGGGCGCCTTCGCCTCGATGCCGTTCCTCTTGAGCAGGTACTCCCTATCGAACTCGAGCGCGGCCTCCTTGGACGCGTAGACCTTTGCATACCCCTTGGACATGGCCTTTCCGTAAACGGACTCGATGTTGTCGATGACCACGCACTCCCTCTTGGAGCCGCACTCCTTGGCGACTGCCTCTGCGACCGCGTTCCTTCCGGGTGTGCTCTCTCCGTCGTGGGAGAGTGTGAAGTACACCTCGACCCTCTTGTACAGGGGGTTGTCCTTCTTCTTCGTTATTTCCATCTTCATTCTTCTTCCTCCATTCTGAACAGCAACTGCTCGATCTTGGATCTGATCGCGTCATCCGTGGTGATGCGCATCATGCACTTCCCGGGCCATCCGTACACGACATCGGTACCGACGGGGGCGAGCATTATGACCGGCATCAGCGCCAGGTCCTCCTCCCCGTCGACCTTTATCAGACCTCCGGTCCCTTCCATGCGCCTGCGGATGCTCTCCACCAGCTGCCTGGTGATCGCACCTGCGGGGTTGACGACCTCGTCCTTGTCCTCGCCCTCGACGAGCTTGGCGAACTCGGTCATCCCACGGCGCTCGGTCATCCCGTCGTAGATCGACAGGAACGGCCTTATGCCGTGCTTCCTGAACGTCAGGGATACCACGTCCCCGACGGTCACTAAGGTGTTTCCGGCCTGGAACGAATCCAGGTCGCTGTCGTACAGCTCCGTTCCCAGCGGTTCCTTGAACATCTGCCTGTCGGAGACGGGCAGGACAAGGTCCCTCTCGAACATCAGCGTACCTTGAGAGCGTACTTCCCGTTTGCGGAAATACCCATCTTCTTCGCGATTTCGGACTTCTCGAAGTCGAGAACGGCCAGGTATCCCTGCCATTCCTTCGAGGTCTGTCCGCCGCAGCGGGGACAGACGTCCTCCTCGGAGATGAAGCTGCACTGCTTGCATGCTTTCTGGACTATCACTGCCATCACTCATCACCTTCCGGTTCGTTGCGCTTCTTGGCATCCTCTTCGATCCACTGGAGCTTTCCGAGACCGGGCTGCCTCATAGTGAGTCCGATCTTACTGTCCTGCGGGTTTTTCTCGTTGAGGTCGATGCTGACGATCCTTGCCCTGACTATGTCTCCCACTGCAAGGAATCTTCCGCTGTCCTTACCTACGAGCCTCTGGTTCGTCTCGTCGATGTCCACACGGTCATCCATGACCTGGCTGACGTGCAGGAGTCCGTCGAGAGGTCCGAACCTGACGAATGCGCCGAACTTGAGGATCTCTACGACCACTCCCTCGACAATCTCGTTCTCTTTGGGCTTGAAGACGATCTGATCGAACTTCACCGTCTGGTAGACGGCCCCGTCGCCGTGGACGATGCGTCCAGGACCCTCCGTCCTGACATTCCTGATCAGTACTGTGAAGGTCTTGTCCTCACTGAACCTGCCCTCGTAGGCGTCCCATGTGAGTCTGTCGATGACGTCATCGATGTCCTCTTTGAGCTCGACCGGTGGGATACGGACGACCTTTTCGACTTCTGTAAGCATGTACATAGCGTGCCCTCTGATATCTCCCGTTAGTGAGGACTGTTATATAAACTATATCCACGCGTAATATAGGTGTTAGAATCTGGACATATGAAAATGAGGGGGATGCCCCCCTCGGTTTTTGCGTTCAGACGAACAGGACTGCCATGACCAGGCAAATGGTCGAGAGCAGCTTGACGAGAACGTGGATCGAAGGTCCTGCGGTGTCCTTGAAGGGATCTCCGATGGTGTCTCCGACGACGGCCGCTGCGTGTGCAGGCGACTTCTTTCCGCCGAAGTTACCCTCTTCGATGTACTTCTTGGCGTTGTCCCAGGCCCCTCCACCGTTGTTGAGGAAGTTTGCCATCAGGATACCGACGATGGTTCCGCCGATGACAAGCGCGAGAACTCCCTGGTATGCGATACCATCGAAAGTTCCTCCGAGAGCGAACTTGTAGACAAGTCCGAAAACGATGGGGACGAGGATGGGGAGAAGTGCAGGAAGGACCATTGCACGGAGTGCTCCGCGGGTTGCGATATCGACACAGCTTGCGTAGTCGGGCTCCTCTGTTCCCTGCATGATTCCGGTGTGCTCGCGGAACTGCCTGCGGACCTCCTCGATCATCTCTCCGGCTGCCTTGGAGACGGCACGGATTGCGAGTGATGCGAAGTAGAACACGAGAACTGCTCCGACGAGTGCTCCGACGAAGATGAGGGGGTCACCGATGTTGATGTTGAAGACATCGACGAGGGTCATGGGGTTGCCCTTGCTGGTGTTGACGTCTGCGATGACCTCGGCAATACTTGCGAAGAGCAGGAATGCTGCGAGGGCTGCAGAAGCCATTGCGTATCCCTTGGTGAGGGCCTTGGTCGTGTTTCCAGCGGAATCGAGCTTGTCGGTCCTGTTCCTGACGGCCTCGGGCTGGTTGGACATCTCGGCGATTCCTCCACCGTTGTCGGTGATGGGTCCGAATGTGTCCTCTGCCAGGATGAAAGCGGAAGAGGCGAGCATTGCGATGGTTCCGACTGCGGTTCCGTAGAATCCGTAGATCATAGCCTCATCAGCGTTGGGTGCTGCGAAGAATCCGAGCATGTAGGTGATGATGATCGCGAAGACGATGCAGATGACGGGGAGAACGGTGGATTCCATTCCGATCGAGATTCCCTCGATGACGTTCGTCGCTGCACCGGTCTGGGAAGCGGCTGCGATTCCCTTGACGGGCTTGTGGTCACCAGTGTAGTACTGGGTGATGTAAACGATGGCAAGTCCGAGTGCGATTCCGACAACTCCTGCTCCGAAGAAGTTCAACCAGCTGTCAGTCTCAGGACTGAGCAACATGTACGTTGTGATTCCGAGGAAGATGAGGTTGAGGACGATTGTGAGGTAGTATCCGATGTTGAGCGATCCGCAGACATCAGCATCGTCGTCCTTGAGCCTCACGATGAGGATTCCGACGAGGGATGCGATGAGTCCGAATGCCATGAGGACGAGAGGGAGGAAAACCCAGTTCGTGCTCATTCCGGTAAGGACCACTGCAGTACCGATGACCATCGATCCGATGATCTCAGCGGCTGTGGACTCGAAGATATCTGCACCACGTCCGGCACAGTCTCCGACATTGTCTCCGACGAGGTCGGCGATCACAGCAGGGTTCCTGGGGTCATCCTCAGGGATTCCTGCTTCAACTTTTCCCACGAGGTCTGCTCCAACATCTGCTGCCTTGGTGTAGATTCCTCCGCCCAGCTGAGCGAAGAGAGCAGCGAATGAAGCTCCGAAGGCGTATCCGACGACGAGACGGAGCGTGGACTTCAGCGACTCATCGTCTGCACCAAAGAGAATGTTGTAGACGAAGACAACGAGGAAGAGTCCAACAAGGCTCAGCGTGGAAACGGCGATTCCAGAGAGGGCTCCTCCCCTGAACGAGATCTTGAAAGCATCGTTGAGAGAATCCCTGGCAGCGGAAGCTGTCCTGATGTTCGAGTTAACGGAGACCTTCATTCCGATGTATCCGGAAAGGATGGAGAATGCGGCTCCGATGATGAAGGCGATAGAGACTTTCCAGTTGAGATAGTCTGCGAAATCGGGAACTGCGAACCCGACGATCGCTATTACTATCGCCAATACAACGATCACGATACCGATTGTCTTGTACTGGCGCTTGAGGTAAGCCATAGCTCCAGTCTCGATCGCGTCCGAGATCTTCTGCATCTCAGGAGTGCCCTTGTCTCTCGACCAGACGCTCTTGTAGAAGTATGCTGCAAAGATCAGCGCGACTACGGCGGCAACCGGAATCATGAACAGAAGATTGTCGAAATTGAACACGTCAATCATGATCATAACTCCATTTGTTAGGCGTCCGATATCAGACCTCATATATAATGGCGTGTGTTAAAAAACCCCTTTTTCCCTATAAAGAGCGCAACTGTGGACTCCGAAGCTGCACCTCAACCGGGCGGACAGCAGAATACCTTGACTGTTTCCAACGGGGCCGCGACCTCAACGGAAAGTTTGGACCTTACCATTTCCGCACCGGTTTCACAGGACAGGACGATTGCCTTCCTGACTTTCAGCTCTCAGATCCTCGATGCCATCCTTATGATGTTCCCGGAGAGGCACAGGGATTCGGAAGATAGTGTTAACAGCTCTTTGTTATGTTTTGCGATCGCATGTTCGAAACTATCGATAGCCTCCCTACTAACATTTCATACTCTGGCACATCATCATTATTTCCAAATAATAGTGTAATTGCCAACCTGTATGATCGGCATATTGACGTTCCCCTCGCTTTATTTCATTCATCTTTTCTGTTAGCCTAGTTGTACCACATTAACCGATATTATCCGCTAACCTTTTTTACAGGCAATCAACTAGGCGCCTCCCAGAGACGATCAAATGTCAAAGGAAGCTGAACTCGAACTGATCGAAGTCGAAGACATCAAGGTGAAGAAGGGAATGACCGTGGACGAGCTCATGAGGTACATGAGCGGCGCAGGCGGATTCACGGCCCAGAAGCTGGCCGACGCAACGGACATCCTCGAGAGGATGGAGAAGGACAAGGACTGCCTGAAGATCCTCTCGTTCCCCGCATGCATCATGGCCACCGGTACCCGCGGTGTCCTCGTGGACATGGTCAGGACCAAGAAGGTAGACCTCATCATAACCACATGCGGATGCCTGGACCACGACATCTCCAGGACCTACGAGCACTACTATCACGGCGACTTCATGATGGACGACGCCAAGCTCAGGGAGGAGTACGAGATCTCCAGGCTCGGCAATGTCCTGGTCCCCGACGACTGCTACGGAGAGGTCCTCGAAGGAGAGATCCTCCCGATGTTCGACGAGATCTTCGAGGGCAAGGACTCCATGACCACCCACGAGATCATCTGGGAGGTCGGCAAGAGGATGAACGACGAGAGCTCGCTCATGTACTGGGCCTGGAAGAACCAGATCCCCATCGTCGTCCCCGGAATCACCGACGGGTCCTTCGGATGCCAGCTGTGGATGTACTACCAGACCCACAGGAAGTTCAGGATCGACCTGTTCGGCGACGAGCAGATGCTCTCCGAGATGACGAACCACGCCGAGAAGACCGGCGCACTGATGATCGGCGGAGGAATCTCCAAGCACCACGTGATCTGGTGGAACCAGTTCCGCGGCGGACTGGACTACGCCGTGTACCTCACCACCGCCGAGGAGTACGACGGATCCCTTTCCGGAGCCAGGCTCAGAGAGGCAATCTCCTGGGGAAAGGTCAAGCCCGAGGCGAAGAAGATGACCGTCGAGGGAGACGCCACCATCACGCTCCCGATGATCTACGCATCGCTCGTGGACAGGCTGGACTGATGTCCGAGAAGGTACTGCTCCTGAACGGGGACGGCGTCGGGCCGTCCGTCGTTTCCTCTGCGGAACAGGTCCTGCAGGCCATGGCCGATTCGGTGGAGATAGTCCACATGGACATCGGCAGGTCGGCCTACGAGAAGACAGGGCAGTACCTCCCCCACGACACCAGGGATGCGCTGGACGAATGCCACACCGTCATCAGCGGCCCGGCGATGTCGGCCGAGAACACCAAGGGACCGGTTGAGACCCTGATGGTCCAGCTGGACCTCTTCGCCAGGGTCAGGCACTACAGGACCATCGCGCCCGACCTGGGCGTCGAGGGCATGGACGTGGTCCTCTGGAGCAGCAACGCCATGAACAGCGACATCACCGAGGTCGAGGACCTGGACGGCATAAACCTGAACAAGTACGTCAGGAACACGGCGTACAACAAGATGATGACGCTGGCACTGTCGGATGTGGAGATCAGGAAGGCCAAGAGGATCACATGCCTTACCAAGCCGGATTTCTTCCCGATCAGCAGCGCCATGTTCGACGAGACCTTCTCATCCCTATTCCCGTCGGACGTGTACGAGACCAGGAAGCTGAACGTCAAGGACTGGGTGGCCCACGTCGTGAAGAACCCGTTGGCCGACGACTGCGTCCTCTGCGTCGACCTGTACAGCCAGCTGGTCGCCGGCGTGCTGGGGGGACTTACAGGATACGACCACCTCGCCCCCAGATGCCTCATAGGCGACGATTACAAGTTCTACAAGCCTTGCAGCCTCCCGACGTTCCCGGACGTCCCGAACGAGTACGTCAACCCTACGGCATCCATACTCTCAGTGGCCTCCATCCTCAGGGACATGGGCCTCAGCGACAAATCCCAGGAGGTCTGGAGGGCCCTGGTTTCTGCCTATATGGATGGGGACAGGACACCGGACGTGGGCGGAGAGCTCACGACCGAAGAATTCACGGAGAGGCTGGTCAGGCGCCTCTGACCAGAATCGACCGCGCTATAGATTTTAACTGAAAAGCCGATACGTGCCCTCATGAAAGATGCCGGACACAGGGAATGCGTGGAAGCCGCGCTAAACCATGAGAGGACAGACAGGACCCCGGTCAACAACTTCGTTCTGGCCACGGCCGCCCGTAGCGCGGGCATCACCGTGGATGCGGCCAGATGGGATCCGAAGATCTCGGCCAAGGTGTCGGTGGACCACGCTGTGAAGACCAAGTCCGACTTCGTCAAGCCCGTTCTGGACTCGCAGGTCCCTTTCATGGACCTCGGGATGGAGGTTCGCTTCCCTGAGGACGACTACGGGCAGATCCTCAATCCCATCGCGGAGGATGCAGAGGGTATAGACAAGCTCGCCTTCTTCGACCCCAGCGTCGCATCGGAATGCCCCAACTTCCAGAAGGTATTCGTCGAGGGCCTGGAGGAGACCGCTAGGATACTCCCCGAGGACCTGCACATCTGCGGGCTATCATGGGGACCGATCACCACATCCGGATACATCATGGGCGTGGAGAACATGGTCATGGGGATACTGATGGACCCCGATCTGGTCAAGAAGCTTATCGGGAAGACCGCCCCCTTCGTGTCCGCCCTGCAGAAGCGCATGCTGGAGGCCGGAGCGACGGTCATGTGGATGGCCGACCCCACCTCCTCCGAGGACCTGATATCCCCGGACATGTTCAACGAGTTCTCCGCCCCCTACATCGGCCAGATAGTCAAGGACGTCAACAACATGGATTCCAGCGTCCACACCTTCGTCCACATCTGCGGCAACACGCTCAAGATCCTGGACGAGATGCCCCGGACAGGCGCCGACTGCCTGAGCTTCGACCATGCCGTGGATCCCGCGAAAGCGAAGGAGACCGCCGGGAACAGGATCTCGATCATGGGCAACATCGATCCCGTACAGGTCATGATGATGGGCACGCCCGAAAAGATAACCTCAGCCTGCTACGAGGTCATCGATGCCGCGGGACAGGACGGCGGATTCATATTGGCCCCCGGGTGCGAGACGCCCATAGCCACCAGCGACGAGAACGTGCTGGCGATGGGCGAGGCGGCCAGGACCTATTGGCATAGATGATCTCTAGGAAACCTTTATTAACATCATCCATATCTCTGGGGTACTGAGTGCAAGGGTAGTCAAGCATGGCCAACGACGCTAGCTTGAGGGGCTAGTCCTTAGTGGTCCGCGAGTTCAAATCTCGTCCCTTGCACCATTATCTTTCTACCGGACTTCAAAATCAATGTTCCTGTCCATCTAATCCGCGATGATGCTGGCAACATCGCAGAGGCATCAAAAAGAAGAATCTGTTTGACCAACACGGCCATGGTTGTACATGGCCGGCTGGCCTTTGTTTATAGTTTATTCCGGTGATTATGCATACTCCTTTCCGTAAACGGAGACTATGGCCTCTCCCTTCTCGGTGAGTATGAATTTGTTCCTTTTCCTACTGTTCTCGGCGATCCAACCCTTGTCGAGCATCGGGGTGATGTAGTTCCGTTTCAGGAACATGCGTTCCTTCTGGGCATCATCCGTGCGGGTCCTGTTGTTCTCGGGGACGTAATCCCAGATTCCCACATCCTTCATCTTCTCGATTATCTCGTTGAAGTTCATGAACTGGGAATCCGAACCTTGAGTCCTGAGGATCTCGAGGCATGCCACCAGCCTGTCGTCCGGCATCTCCGATCCGAATGTGGTGACCATCATCGGTTCGTTGACCTCCGATGTCCACCCTACCGGCTTGCCGTCCACCGAATATGCGGACAGGGCTTCGTCATAGTCCATGCTGCGGGCCCTCGACCTGACGCTGAACGCGATCAGCTCCGGGTCCTGCATGGACACCAGCATGGCGGCCGCTATGTACTCCGGAGTTCCCGATGAGATGTTGAGGTAGATGGACACCGCATCGTTCTGCTCCTTTTCAGCGGCCACGATGTTGATGATCTCCCTCGCCATATCATGATAGTCCAGGACATTGGCGTAATCCACCATGATCTTGACATTCGGGTCCTGCTCGATCCTCTTACGAGCTTCAGTAAGGAAAGAGTTGTAGAACCGGATCTCCGATTCCGGAACGCCCGAGTTGGGATAGGATATGATATGCACTCTGGTAGCACCGTAGAACTTCACCGGCTCGACCACCTTGACCACCTCTGTTGTGAGGCAGCAAATGATGACGGATTCCTTCTTGCCTGAGTGATTCATATTATCACCTACTTTTAACACATCCGTGTTACTATTAATATGTTGGTAGAGTTGGATGTATAATATAAAAGATTATATAGTATGGGATATTGGATTAATATTTTAAACCATTAAAAATAATTAAGTTTATATAGAATAATAAAGTAAGTAAAAGTTTCTGGATGCCTAAAAACACCATCGGATATTAGATTGTTCAAGCTCACGGATCGCATCTAGGAATCTTCTGCAAGATACTTCTCTATCGTCGCCTATAGCCCCTCTGAACCTCCTCTTAGGAGTGACCACGGACCAGGTTGAATCGTCCGCATCGCCGAGGAAGGTCAGCTTGGCCCTGATCTCCCCGATATCCCAGATGAACACGGCCTCGTAAGGCTCGTCAGCTGAATAGATGAACTCCGAACCGTCGAACAGGGGGTCGTCGCCTCCGCAGGCGTCCTTCAGGGCCTCGCAGAACATGCCAGCCTGCTCGGCCAGATTGTAGCATTCCATATCGAATATGTACGACCTCATGACGTATGAAGGATCCACTGACACGACCTCCGAGTGGGAATGCTGACTGCGATATAACAGCTATTGTACAACGAACAGCGAATCATTTCACAAATATTCTCCGGCAGTGCACATCTGCAATTCTCTGAGAAACTGTTTATGTACTGCGTTTGCATTACATTTTTGATGAATGCGGAAATCGTTGCCAACGAACCTAAGACTGGTACCTTCCAGATGCGGATCAACCCCGAATACAAGAAACAGCTTGAAGAGTTATTCGCTGAATGTGGTATGACCCTGTCCGAGGCAACCAATGTGTTCTTCCAGATGGCTCTAATCACAGGAGGCCTCCCCTTTAACGTCAACTCTAATCCCAAGGTGGTCCTCAGCGATAGCTCTGTGGCCTGTTTAGAAAAGGAATTCAGAAAAGGCCTTGAATCCTCTGAAAAGGAAGGGTGGATTTCCGAGAAGACCATGCGTGGAAAATACAAGCAAAACCGTTGAATACATGAATTCTTCATCCCCTTGATCTCACATATAAATCAAAACAATACCGGTTTGGCATTCGTAGATGTTCCCACAGTACAATCACTCATTGATTATCTTCTTCAGGAACTGATGAACCTCTTCATTCTGTCCATCGGCCTCTGACCTCTGGAATCTCTCCTCCAATTCGAGATCCAACAGTAATTCCTTGACCTTATTGTATGTCTCGATATTGAGCAATACTCTCGATCCGTAACCGTTTTTCGTGATATATACCGGCTGATTCTCAGACATCTCGAACATCTTGGAGGTATTCCGCATCTCGGTTATAGGCACGATTTGAGTCATAGTAAGAGATTATCCCCCGATATTTATCATTATAATGTACATAATTATGTCAATTGGCTGGTTCAAATTCATTATTGACAATGATTTTTTTCTCATGAGATAACTAGTCGGAAGTATTGAAATAGATACAAGACATAATGGTCAGCGGTGGTTTTGAGTGATTTCCGATGAATCCAAACTTAGCAGTGCCATAGCCTCCTTATCAATGGAGGGACTGACTGTAACAGAAGAGGAAATCCAGCTGGCCAGAAAGTGTATGCGCCACGAGATGACATACGATGACGCAGTCAAGCAACTCGTTGAAAAATATTCTGTAGGTTCGTAGTGATGCAGCAAGATCAATACGACTACGAGGAAGACGGCACATACTGTTATCCAGGAACGGATGTGTTGAAAAACAAACTGAATATCCGCGACAAGGATACATTATCCGAAGCTGAACGTTCCATTTCCCTGTTAAGAATGATGGAACTGGAAGAAAAACCGATTAAAGGTTGTTACGATTTGGATCACCTCAGAGCAATCCACAGGGTACTTTTCGGAGACATCTTTGATTGGGCAGGAGAATTACGCACCGTAGATATCTCTAAAGGAACGATGTTCTGCAAATGCGAATATATCGAAAGCAATGCGAATAAACTATTCAAACAACTCAATGATGAGAAACGGCTTTCAGGATTGGAACTGGATTCGATGATCTCTAGACTATCTTACTACCTTTGTGAAATCAATGCTATCCATCCGTTCAGAGAAGGAAACGGGCGTACTCAGAGATTATTTGTGAAGCAATTGGCATTCGATGCGGGCTATCATTTGGATTTCACGGACATCAATGATAAGGAAATGATAACTGCCAGTATACGGGGATTCGTTCTTGACTACGTCCCGATGGAACAGTTAATCAGAAAGGGATTGTCCAAACTGTAAAGACCAACGACCAGCAAAATGAATAGATGAGTGGGCCCCCCCGGATTTGAACCGGAGTCAGTGGCTCCCGAAGCCACAAGGATACCAAGCTACCCCAAGGGCCCACGGATTCGGACAGATAATCTTCGGATAAATAGTTGATGTATGGGAGCTTGCTCATCCGAGCATCGTTCCTCAACCCTTAAATGGGTAATTACATAACCCCATCTAACTCTAAACAGATACAGTCGGAGAGATGGTCGAAATGGTCGAGGATGCTGGAGAACGTACGGAGCGCATTGTTTCGCTGGACGTTCTCAAGGGTGCGGCCATTATAGGGGTCATCATAGCCCATCTGTCCCTGGACGACTATGTTACGGACAACTCCTGGACATACACGATCGGGGAGTTCTTCTATGCCGCATTGCCCATGTTCATCATCATCTCCGGATACGTGTACAGGCCGGGAAGAGGGTTCTCCTACAACGCCCGGAAGCGCCTTCTCCCGCTGGCCATCGCCATATTCGCCGGCACGGTGGTGCTCACCCTGATCACTTACTGCTATCTGCTGGTATTGGGATACGACCTGAGCGGATGCGACCTTTGGGGGGATATCTTCAACGCGGTCATAGGCCGCGGATCCTTCACGGAGATACCCGGGACCAAGATCATCCTCGGACCCTACGACGTCACGTTCCAGTTCTACTACCTGATGGCGCTGCTGTTCGGACACGTCATATTCTACCTGATAGCGGACCGCATCAGGGGCGACTGGAGGAAGACCGCGGTGTCCGTGGTCGTTCTGGCATCGATAACATGCTTCTACATCCTGCTCGGAGGGATACAGCTGCCGTTCTACCTTCAGCTCAGCCCCATCGTCGCCGCCCTGCTCCTTGTCGGATCGTTCCTCGGGGAGCACAGGTTCATGGAGTATCTCGAGAGGGGATGGAAGAAGAAGAACTACTGGACCATACTGGCGGTGGTGGGCGTCGTCTCGATAATCTGCATCGTGTTCTTCCCCACAGGTACCAAGTTCTGCTACACCGAGTTCGGAAGGTACGGGGCCTGGTCGGTATACACGTTCATACTCCTGTCCGTATCGACGGGCACGGTGCTCCTGTACCTGGCATCGCTGGTGGCGCTGATACCTTACGTATCAGGATTCCTGACGTTCATAGGCAAGAAGTGCCTCCCGCTTTACATACTCCATGTGTTCATCGCGAAGCTGCTCATAGCTCCCTTCGCCCAGGTGACGTCCTACGATTACCTGCCCATAGAAAGCACCGCCGAAGGACTGATCCTGGCCGCGGCCTCGATAATCATAATCCTGGCCCTGACGTATATGCTCGGCAGGCTCACGAAGAAGGAAGAACCCGAATCACTGATGTGAGATCGCTTCCTGCCGATCCCGATGGTCTCCTCGGCCGTCTTTATGCATGCCAGAAGGTCGTCCGCCGTGTTCCTGAGAGTACCCGCATTCTCGGCCTCCATCCTGAACGTCAGGACGTTGTCCTCTATTGAGGTCTAGACATAGTCCCCGTTGTCGGGACTGATGGCCTCCAGGACGGTCCTGGCGGTCGAGGCATCGGGATAATCGAATCTCAGTTCCAGCGAGAGCATCGCCCGGGCAATGGCGCTCCCTACATAAAAGGGATGCCGGGGTGGCCCCGGCGTTCAATGTCTCAACAGGCGAAGTACCCGTACTTGGCCAGCATCCACTTCTTGACCAGATGGCTCCCGAAGAAGTAAACGCATGCGATCAGCGGCATCCATACCATGGCTATGGCCGCGATGTTGTTGACGAACACGTCCGCGAAGTACTGCATCGGGAACTCCGAGATGTACTCCCAGAGGCCTCCCGTGAACGGCAGCAGCGTTCCGACGATCAATGCCAGGATCGTCGTCACCACCAGTGCCTTGCAGGACCACGACTGGAAGAACGGCAGCTTGTTCGTACGCACTATGTGGATCGCCCACACCTGCATCCAGTACTGCTCGATGACCCAAATGGCCTGGAACCATGCCTCCAGGTTGGTGCCACTCAGATCCTCCTTGCCGAATATGGCATCGGCCAAGGTGCTGTAACCGGTCAGAGCGAGCGCCTGACCGTCGGCATCGACGATGGGGAACTGTGCGATGGACATGGATCCGAATATCACGAATATCATGAAGGCCCACGTCATCAGGTCTGTGATAGGGGCCATGGGCCCGAAGTGGAACATGACGTTCCTGAGGTTGACCGCATCCCATTTCCTGGGCTCGCGGACGAACTCGTCCTCCACCTTGTCCCACGGGATGATGAGGCAGGCGAAGTCGTTGATGAGGTTGAATATGAGGATCATCACGGCACCGATTGGCTCGAAGTTGAACAGGAGCGTGGCCATGATCAGAGAGAACATGTAACCGAAGTTGATCGATCCGATCATCTTCACGTACTTTATCGAGTTGACGTAGACCTTCCTTCCCTCGATGGCCCCGTCCTTGAGTATGCCGAGGTCCTTCTCCAGGAGGATCATGCTGGCCGTCTCCTTCGCGATGTCCGTTCCGGTGTCCACGGATATGCTGACGTCAGCGTTCTTCATGGCGAGGACATCGTTTATTCCGTCGCCCATGAGGCCGACGCAGTGTCCGTTGTCGCGCAACGCGACGACTATGCGGGACTTGTTGTCCGGCGTGAGCCTGACGAACACATCGTTGACCTCGACGACCTTCCTCAGGACCTCGTCCGACATGGCGTCGATCTGGGGCCCGGTGATTATGAGCCCTCTGCCGGATTCGGGATCGTACTCCTCGACCGAGGAGATGTCCTTCTCTCCCACATGGCAGTTTATGCCTATCTCGTCGCAGACGTAGCGGGATACGTACTCGTTGTCGCCGGTGAGGACCTTGACCTTGATCCCGTACTCCGCCAGATCCTTGATCGCGTTCTTCGCGGTCCTCTTCACGGGATCGATGAACACGACGAAACCGGCGAACGTCTGGTCCGTCTCGTCCGCAGGGGTGAAATCTGTCTTGCCTACAGGGAAGTACTTGTGCGTGACGCCCAGGACGCGCATCCCCTTGTTGCTGTACCACTCGACCAGGCCCAGGATCTTGTTGACCGTTGCCTCGTCCAGGTCCTGCATCTCCCCGTCCTCGTCGATGTATCTCGACGAAATGGACAGGATCTCGGGGACCGCGCCCTTCGTGACCATGAGGTTCACGTCGGCGCTCTTGTTGACCACGACGGTGGCCCTCCTCCTGATGAAATCGAACGGGACGTCCCCTACCCATTGGTAGTCGTCCAGCTCCTCCATGAGGTAATCGTCCTCCGCATGCTCCTGGATGGCCCAGTCGATCTGGTTGGTGGCGGATGTCAGCTTGGTGCTGTTCAGGCAGACGAGACGCTCCACCAGCGTGCTCGGCGTGCCGTAGATGTCGTTGCACGATTCCACAGAGATCCTATTCTCCGTGAGCGTCCCGGTCTTGTCCGAGCACAGAACATCCATCGCACCGAAGTTCTGGATAGCGTTCACGTCCTTGACGATGACCTTCTTCTTCGACATGTCCACCGAACCCTTGGCCAGGTTCGTGGAGACTATTGTTGCCAGCATCTCCGGCATCAGACCGATCGCCAGGGAGATGGTGAACTGGAGGGCCGTCCTGAAATCCTGCTCGAGGAAGGCCCCGTTGTTGAGGTATCCCTTCACGATCATTATGATGAAGAGCGGCGGGACAAGGTATATCATCAGCTTCAGCAGCACCATGACGATGGCCTTGCTCCCTTTGTCATAGGTGGTCTTCACGTTCTTCGTGGAGAGCTTCTCTGCCATGGACCCGATGACGGTGTCATCGCCGACGGCGATGACGACGGCCTCCGCAGAGCCTTCCATGACGCATGTCCCCATGAAGGCCATGTTGTTGCACTCGAGGATGCTTCCCTTGCATTCCAAGGGCTCGGCGAACTTTGTGGATGCCTCGGATTCCCCGGTGAGAGCGGACTGGTCGACCTTCAGATGGTTGGATTTGATGATCCTCACGTCGGCAGGGATCATATCCCCTGTGTCCAGGATCAGTATGTCTCCGACGACCAGGTCGCATGAGTCGACCTCGGTCTCCACGTTCTCACGGCGGACCGTGATGATGGTGGTGACCATGTTGACCAGTTTCGCGGCTGCCTTGCCGCTGCGGGTCTCCTGGATGAAGGTCATCGTACCGCTGACCAGGATGAGCGTGGTCAGTATGACGAAATAGATCAGATCTGGCTCTCCGCCCACCTCATAGCCGATCCCCGGGATCAGCCATATGATGTCGATGGCGACGAGCGCTATTATGAAGACGTTCACGAACGCGTGGTACAGCCTCTTGAGCACCACATGCGTGTTGTGATTCGAGACGACGTTCTCCCCGTACCGTATGCGGGATGTGGTGAGCTCCTCGTTGTAATGGCCTTCAATCCTGGTCTCGTACTGGTCCAAGAGCGAATCCACATCCGAAGATGCGGCCGCCTTCATCCTCTGTTCCGGCGTGAGTGAATCCGTTGTCACTAAACGCGCGTTAATCGTTTCTGCTCTTAAACATGTGCCTAAGGCCGCCGAGCCCGTTTGTCTCTGTAGAATCTTTATGTTCCTGTAGGGACAAGCAGTCTCCGAGGAGACGTTTCATTCGGATAGTCCGTCGGAGTCGTGTGCCTGCATCTCGTACATCTCGATGATCTCGCCGACCGTGGTGCACTGCTCGGGGGCCTTGTCGTCCCTGACGCGGCCGGTGAACCTTGGGAACCTTATCCCCAGCCCGGCGTCCTCCTTGAGGATGCCCTTGGCCGCG
>Ga0310696_10003102_pt1 | contig 21037 bp, 24 predicted proteins | sample AusTroGonzalo_MG_4_FD_203885 | JGI IMG/M metagenome (GOLD analysis project Ga0310696, IMG submission 203885) | Bovine rumen microbial communities from tropical cattle in Woodstock, Queensland, Australia - Gonzalo_02 (v2) (version 2) | ecosystem: Host-associated > Mammals > Digestive system >... | reverse complement strand
CGACTATGCGCAGTTGAAGAACAAGCCGACCATCGGCGGAGTCGAGATTGTTGGTGATTTGACCTTGTCGGATATAGCCGATGCAGGTCCGAACATAGAGATTGGAACACGTGAGATAGCAGCGCCAGAGCTTACAGCGGCGCAGGTTGCAGCGTTGCTCACAGACGATTAGGAGGTAGGAAATGGCATTAGCAGGCACAACCGCCGTCACCGAGTTTTGGGCGAAGTGCAAAGCGTGGTTCGGTCGTAAGCTCGGAACGTCGAAAACGGCTACGACGGTAAGCATCCAATTGAAGAACAATGCTGGCGACAACCTCGGCGATGCCGCCACCATCGCGGCTGCTGACGGTACCAACGCAGGCGTTATGACCGCAGATATGTACACGAAGCTGAACGGCATCGAGGCGCAGGCGAACAAGACAACGGTCGATAGCGCCCTGTCCTCCACTTCGACCAACCCCGTGCAGAACAAGGTCATCAACACCGCGCTTTCTGGCAAGGCGGCATCGACGCATTCCCATGATGCGGCTACAACGTCCGCCGCTGGGTTCATGAGCGCGACGGACAAGACGAAGCTCGACGGCATCGATACGGGTGCCAATGCATACGAGCATCCGACTAGCGGCCCTTCGAGCAGCGGCAACACGTCGAAGGGCGATACAACCAACCAGACCCCCGCTTTCGGCGGGACGTTCAAGGTGACGAGCGAGACGGTCGATAAGTACGGGCATACCACGGCGCTTGCGGAGCATACGGTCAAGATTCCGAACGCCGCCGCCACCGCATCTTCGGGCGGCGCTGGCGGCTCTGCTGGCCTTATGAGCGCAGCCGACAAGGAGAAGCTGGATGGCGTTGCAACGGGGGCGAACAACTACACGCATCCCACTACCACGGCTGTAGCCGCTGCTGCGAAGAAAGTCGGCAACGATGCCAACGGGCATGTCGTGCTTGGCGATGCCCTGACGTATTCCGATGTCGGAGCAGCCGCATCGTCGCATGGTCATGATGCGGCGACGGCGAGCGCCGCAGGCTTCATGTCCACGACGATGTATTCCAAGTTGGACGGCATCGCAAGCGGCGCAGAAGTCAACCAGAATGCCTTCTCGACCGTCAAGGTCGGCAGCACGAACGTCGCGGCGGATGCCAAGACCGACACGCTGGAACTCGCGGGGAGCAACGTCACGCTCACCCCCGATGCGACGAATGACAAGGTTACCATCGGCATCACGGCATCGAACGTAACGACGGCGCTCGGAAATACGGCGGTTGCGAGGGCCACCGCAGACAGCAACGGCAACGCGTTCGGGGCGGCGGCGGCGAAGGCGGTCGATACCTCAATCAGCTCTGGCAGCACATCGACGAACCTGCCAACATCGAAGGCGGTATCTGATTTCGTGGCGGCGCAGGTGACGGGGGCAACTGCTTTCCAGGGGGTTGCCAATGCTAACACCGATATAAGCGGTACCAGCTATGTCAAGGGCTGGTACTGGGTGGTCGGTACCGCTGGAACCTACGTCGGGCAGACTTGCGAGGTCGGCGACATGGTGTTCGCAATCGAGAACAAGGGTTCGAGCTATTCAGCCGACGATTTCTCCGTCGTGCAGAACAACGTCGTTGAGATGACGGCGGCGGAAGTCGATGCAATCTGCGTTTAAGGTAAGGGGTGTGAGATGACGCTTGCAGGTACAAGCGCCATAACGGAGCTTTGGGCGAAGTGCAAGGCGTTCTTCGCCCCATCGTCGCATACGCATCAGTATGCTGGAAGCCCAGCGGCGGGGAGCAACGCCGATAGGACTAACGCGATACTGTACGGCACGGTTGATTCAACATCCACCGCTACCGTGTTCACGGCTACGGTGGCTGGTCTGACGCAGCTCGTGGACGGCACGACCGTCTATCTGCGCAACACCGTGGTCACATCGGCATCTGGCTTCACGGTGAACGTCAATAACCTGGGCGCGAAGAAATGCTATAACAACATGACCAATGCGACAGCGGACACGACCATCTTCAACGTCGCGTATTCCATGCTGTTCATCTACGATAGCACGCTCGATTCGAACAACGGCGGCTGGTGGATTTACCGTGGCTACGACGGCAACACGAACACCATCGGCTACCAGTTGCGCGGCAATTCCTCGACGTTGCCAACGTCCGATAAGGGCTACCGCTACAGATTGTGGTTCACGTCGGCTGACGGAACGAAATGGGTGCCAGCGAACAAAAGCACATCCACGAACGCGACGGCGAGCCGCACGCCGAATACCACGCCGATAAACCCGTTCGGGCCAATCGTATACTACGCGACCAACGGCACGACCGAAGCCAATGCGAACCTTTCGGCGACTACCATCTGGACGCAGTACACGCTGTCATTGGGCTACAGCTTCAATACCACTGGGGCGGCGTTGGTCATGACGTATCCTGCGCCAGTGTACGTCCAATGCACGCCAGCGGCGAACGGCTCTGCGACGCTCGACGGCTATGTTCAGGCATTGCCGAGTTCGGCAGACGGCAAGATATACATCTTTCTCGGTCGCGCCTACAGCGCGACGAACATCGAACTGTTCCCAGAGCACCCCGTTTACTATCATGACGGTACGGCTCTCAGGCTATGGACGGGAAAGGCGATTCCCACCAAGACGAGCGAGTTGACCAACGACAGCGGATTCATAACCGATGCTGGCGTGACCAGTTTCAACGGTTCGACTGGGGCAATCACCTATACGGCACCCGTTACGAGCGTGAACGGCTCGACGGGAGCTGTGACGGTCAGCGTTCCCAGTCCAGGCACGGGAAGCAGCTATCCCGCGATGAACGGCACGAGGAGCCTCGGCTCGTCGGACGGATATGCCAGGGTAGACCACGTGCATCCCACGGACACCAGCAGAGCGGCATCGACGCACAGCCACGCCATATCGGATGTGACCGACTTGCAGACCGCGCTCAGCGGAAAGGCCGCGAGCAGCCACGAACATAGCGGTGCGGACATAACCAGCGGTACGGTCGGATTTTCTTATCTTCCCACTGGGACGGGAGCAAGCCAGGTTGCAATCGGAAACCACTCGCACAACGGATACGCTGATTCGGGCCACGGCCACGGCAACATCACGTCGGGCGGCGACATAACCGCAACGGCTCCGACGGTGGCATCGGGCGACAAGCTCATCATCAACGACGAGAGCGAGTCGAAGGTGACGAATGGGCCTGCGTTCGGCAGCTCGACCACAACATTCCTGGCGAATAACGGCACGTGGCAGACACCAGCGGGGAGCTACAGCCTGCCCACCGCGTCCACTTCGCAGCTCGGCGGTGTGAAGGTGGACGGCTCGACCATCACGATAAGCAACGGCGTGATAAGCGCATCGGACGTTGATACCATATTTGAAGATGTATCGGTGGATTTGGGAGAATACGGTCCCAATTTCGATGATGCGTGGGGCAGCGATGTATACGGCTACTTCGTCGAATATCTTACAAACGTAATCGGATGGGACGAGGAATCGCCCATCACGCTTACGCAATTCCTGTCATCGCTTGGCTATGGAATGGAAGTATTTGGCGGTAGTGAATATGCATTGCTTTCCCATACCCATACGATTTCGAACATAACGAATCTGCAAACCACGCTCAACGGGAAAGCTCCGACCTCGCATGCCGACAGCTCCGACACCTACGGCAAGGGGACATCCTCGAATTACGGTCATGTCAAGCTGTCTGACTCCACGAGCGGCACGGCGGCTGCGGCAAGCGGCGGCACGGCTGCTACGCCGAAAGCTGTCAGCGATGCGCTCGCGTCGGCGAAAAGCTATGCCGATAGCGTTGCTGGCGATGCCAATCAGAACGCGTTCAGCAACATCAAGGTCGGCGATACGACCATTGCAGCGGATTCGGTGACCGATACACTGGAATTTGTCGCAGGGTCGAATGTAACACTTACGCCAGATGCAACCAATGATAAGGTCACAATCGCGGCGACCGACAACGATACGAAGAATACGGCTGGGTCCACCGAAAGCAGCAGCAAGCTCTATCTTATCGGTGCCACTTCGCAGGCGGCAAATCCGCAGACGTACAGCAGCTCGCAGGTTTACGAAACGAATGGCAACTTGCATGCCACGTCCTTCAATGGGGTAAACATCGATGCATCGAACGGCTATCTTTGGTACAACACCGTAGCGAGCGGGAACAACGGCGCAACGTTGAAAATCCCGCTTGGCGAAAGCTACGAGCTATGCGAGGCATGCACGCATGATGTAGATGAGTCGATTTCAAACGGCGGTACGAAGAATCTGCCCACGTCTGCGGCGGTTGCATCGTTCGTCGAAGCGCAGATGAGCAGCGTTGCGGGTGCTTTGATATACCAAGGAACGGTAACCGCGCAAAGCGGCATTACAAGCACAAATTATGAGAAGGGTTGGTATTGGGTGGTCGCCATGCCGCAGACCACGCCTGCAACGACGAGCATCACCATCGCTGGCATAGAATGCGAAGCAGGCGACATGGTAATCGCGAAACAGGACAAGACATCGACGCTTGCCAACGATATAGATGTCGTTCAGGCGAACATATCAATCATCACGAACGCCGAGATAGATGCGATAACCGCGTCATAGGGGGTAATTCATGGCGAAGTATCTCGATAGCAACGGGCTTGAATACCTTTGGGGCAAGATAACATCCTATGCCGATGGCGTGTTGAACAGCGGCAGATTCTCCGAAATCGAAAATGCCGTAGGCTTGACCGATTGGATTGCAGAGCATGGAAGCTATCTGCTCACCTCGGACGCATCGCCCGTTCGCGGCAAATCGTACTACACGCTCTCTGGCGGAACGTACGCATTGACCGAGGATACCGCCCTGGATGCCCACAAGCAGTATTACGAGGCCGTGACCGAGACGCAATCGGTCTATCGGCTTACCCAGGATACGAGTCGACAGAGCGGCAAGACGTACTACCAGATGGATTTGCACGATTTGGTGGGCATAGCCGTAACGCAGGACCAATCGCCCGTCGAAGGCAAGACCTATTACTACAGTGATTATGCGAGGTACGATAGCAACGGCGAGTTCGATATAGTTCAGATTACCGACTTCGATGTTCTGGCTAGGAATACCACCTGGGCTGCTGGATTATCTAATAATGCGCTCTTCGAGGAAACCAGCCAAGAGCACAGCTACCATGCCTGCTCGAACAGCGAGGCTGATTCGATATTTGACTATGGGTTCCGTCCGTGGGAGCACGTCGAGGAAACGGTCATCGTAGGCTACGTCCCAGTGGCATCGCCCGTCCTGGCGGACATAGGCACCTACTACGAACGGTCGGGAATGACCGCATCACGCGTCGAGAATCCGCAGACGGCATCGATGGGAAGCTATTTCAATGCCTATATCGATGAATCCGTACAACATTATATCGAGAACGATTTACTGCCTACATCGGGTGGCAACCTGTCTGGGTCTGTCGGCATCGTTAACGACAACATCGACCGTGACGGTTTGAACCCGTCTTCTCCGCAATACGGCTCGAATGTATTCGCGCTTAGGGACGTTGACGAGGAGCGCATCGGCTATATCGAATCGATTCAAGAAACTGATGGCAGAATCGGCATTAAGATGACCCCGACGAACGAGATGCAGGATGGTACCACCGTATACGGCGGTGGGTTTACAGCGTATGTCGATAAATCGGGCAATAGCTCGAATTTTATCGGAGGCGCTACGACCGCAAATGGCGATATTTCCGTCAAGATAAACAACATAGACCGCGATGGAACATTGCCCTCGTCGGATAATTGGGGTAACCACGTTATCAGATTGATAGATAATGATGGTGAGAATTTAGGGTTTTTCCAGGCACGTGAAACAACGGACGGGCGCATCGATATCAGACTCGTGGCGTTCAACGAGGTTAACGGAACGGAAACCGATAACGTGTTCAGAATGGGCCTCGCCCGTGACGGCACGTGTTCGTATTCGGTAACCGACCCCCCAGCTTTCCGCAATGCGCTCGGCGCATCGAGCGGAGTATGGACTTCCGCGATGATACCGACGCTCGCCTCTTCGAAAATATCTGGACTCGGCTCAGCAACGACGAAGGATATATCATCTGCGGTATCGCTTTCCTCTGGCTCGTACAAATCCATCGGATACGTCAAGCTCGATGTCGGGACGTGGACGATATCCGCTGGCATCCAGTTCGCATCGAACGCCACTGGTCGGCGCTATTGCGTCATGACCTCCGAGACTGGAACGACGATGGCGGATAGCCCAACGACTACAGAATTGCGTGCGACTGGTATGACCAGCAATGCCGTAGATGGCGCTGCAACCTATCTGCATACGTCGTACAACACCGTCGTATCCAGCGGGACGGAGTACAGGCATCTCATCGCATGGCAGAATTCAGGGAGCGCATTGAATGCGTATGGGTACATCCGAGGTATAAGAATCGCATAAAGCGCATGCGGTCGATGCGGTGGTATCGGCAATGGGATGATATTATAATCTTGTCGTATCCCTACGGCATGGAGTGTGTGTGCGATGAAAAACGAGATGCGACGCGGCACAACGCCGACCTTGCATGTAACGGTCAAGTCCGATATCTCGGACTGGACGATATACCTTGCGTTGAAATGCGGACGGACGCTGATGGTTAAAACTGGCGATGATTTGGTTGTATCGACCGATACGCAATCGCAGAAAACCGTCACGGTCATCGAATGCGTCCTTACCCAGAAGGACACGATAATGATGACGGCTGGGCAGGAATGCGAAATCCAGGTGCGCGCCGTCAGGAACGAGGGTGCCGAGGCGGTAGCGTCTGATGTTGTGACCGTCCCCGTTTCGCGCATCCTGCAAGATGGGATTCTCAATGGTTGATATCTCGCTTGACATCATCGAGCGGATTCCGATTGAGCTGTCGGTCGATGTATCGTCCGATTGCAGCGTGGAGTTGTCTGGAATCGATGTCGATGGGTTGCCGCCAGAATACAGGGGCGCTTACAACGTGACACCGAATTCCGAAACGCAGATTCTATCAACGGCGAATAGGATGATGGGGCAGGATGTCGTGATAAACCCGATACCGAATAACTACGGGCTTATCACCTGGGATGGTTCGGTATTGACGGTTTCTTAGACGAAAGGAAGCTAATATGGCGAAAAACGTGTTGATTAACGATGTCGTGTACCAGAATGTACCGTCCGTCGAAATCCCGTTATCGGGTTCTTCTGGCGTAGCCGAATTCGTTGATACGTCCGATGCAACGCTTGATAGCGGCGATAAGATGCTCAGCGGGAACACCGCATACGCAGACGGCGTGAAGTACACGGGCAGCATCGCGAGCAAAAGCGGCAGCGATTTGACCGCATCTGGCGATACGGTGACCGTGCCTGCTGGGTATTATGCATCGCAGCAAACCAAAGCGGTTGCAGGCGGCAGCGCGACACCAGCGGCAACTATAACTGGGACGAGTGCAAGCGTTTCGTCTGGAACGAACACAATCACGTTGTCAAAGACCGTGAGCAACACGCCGCAGGTTACAGCAGGCTATGTATCGGCTGGTACCGCAGGCGATTCGAGTGTATCGCTCACGGCGAGCGTCACCACCAAAGCCGCTGCGACAATTACACCTGGAACTTCCGACCAGACCATTGCCTCTGGAACCTATCTGACGGGCGCGCAGGTTATCTCGGGCGACGCTAATCTGATATCGTCGAATATAAAATCTGGGGTGAGTATCTTTTCGGTTGTCGGCTCGTTGACAAGCGCCACGGTCAGCCAGGATGCATCGACAAAAATATTGACCATTTCGTAGGGGGCGCATATGGCACAAGATGTCACAGTGGCGGGAGCGTCATATAGCGATGTCCCAGCCGTGGTGCTGCCGAAAAGCGGAGGCGGCGAGGCAACGTTCTACGACCTTTCGGAATTGACCTACGTCGAGAGCATCAACGGTCAATCTGGCGTGGTTACGCTGACGATACCCCCGACCATGACGGTGCTATCGTATGGCAGTAGCACATGGCAGAACTTCATCGATGCCTATAACAGCAATACCATCGTCTATTGCCGTGCTTCTTCTAACAGCAATCCCGCTACGGGGAATCAGACGCGCATGGCATTCATGGCATATGTGAACAGCACCCCGCCCACGAATGTGGAATTCCAGTATTACCGTTCGGTATCAAGCCATAGCGCGACGCAGCAGGGCGACCAGGTATATATCTATAAATTGGATAAGAACAGCGGGTGGTCCGTCACGGTGCGCGAGGCGATGTCCAAAATTGCCGCTGGAACGAACATGAGCCTTAGCTATTCGAGCGGCACGATAACGCTGAATGCTTCTTCGCAACTGCCATCTGTGTCATCGAGCGACAACGGCAAGGTGCTGCGCGTAGTCAACGGTGCATGGGCCGCTGAATCGCTTCCGAGTGCAAGCGGGGTGACGTTCTGATGACCGACTACATCGCTACCGATACCGAGCTGACGGCTGTAGCGGATGCCATCCGCTCCAAAGGCGGCACGAGCGCATCGCTCGAATGGCCCAGCGGCTTCTCGTCGGCGATTGCGGCGATACCGACCAGCGGCGATGTGCCGACTGGAACAATCTCGATTACAGCTAACGGCACTTACAACGTCGCCCAGTACGCGAGCGCGGACGTGAGCGTGGGCGCAGCTGGCTCCACGTCAGACCCGATACGGTTCTTCGATTACGACGGCACGCTGGTTGCAAGCTACAGCAGCGTTCCCGAATCGCTGCCATCCGTCCCGACGCACGCGGGATTGACGAACGGCTCATGGAACTACACTCTCCAAGAACTGACAACGCAGTTCAACTCAATGGGAACGTGCGACATTGGAGCAAACTACGACACATCCGATGGCGCTACGCGGCTTTACTGCCATTTCGAGGAAGGCAGATTATCTCCCGTTCTCGGCATCTGCCCTAACGGCACCGTCACCGTTGATTGGGGCGACAATTCGGCGACCGATACGCTCACTGGGACAAGTTTGACAACCGTGCAAACCGTTCAGCATGTTTACGCGGCGGCGGGAGATTACGTTATAAAGCTCTCCGTCAACAGCGGCAGCTTCGCATTTAGCGGCGGTGATAACATCGCGTATATCCTGCGCAGAAGCACCAGTGATACGTCGTACACCTTCAGAGTGTACGCCGCTGCGCTGAGGAGGGTCGAGGTTGGTGCCAATGTCTCAATCAAAGGTGACGCTTTTTACTTCTGCGCGAATATGGAAAGCATCAGCCTTCCGAGCAGCATCACGTCCATAGGGACAAGTACATTCTCATCATGCGGCTCGCTCCGCTACATAAGCGTGCCGCAGGATGTTTCATCCATCGGACAGCAAGCCTTTCAAAACTGCTATTCGCTCTGCCATATAAGCCTACCGCTGGATGTTACATCTATCGGCGATAGCGCATTTAATAATTGCTATGGCCTTAAATCAATCAGCATGCCGAGCGGCATAACGGGAATAGGAAGCTATGAGTTTTCAAGTTGCCGCTCGCTTCAATCCATGAAGATACCGAGCACCGTCGAATCAATAGGGTCAAACGCATTTGCAAACTGTGGAGCCATAGCATCAATTACGGTGCCGAGCAGCGTTACATCAATAGGAGCGTCAGCATTCAACAGTTGCTATGGCTTAGCCGAATGCCATGTCAAGCCGACAGCTCCTCCGACTCTTGGAAGCGGAGCATTCACCAGCATCCCGAGCGATTGCATCATCTACGTCCCAAAGGGAAGCCTGGAAAGCTATCAAACCGCTAATAACTGGTCAACATATTCAAGCTACATGGTCGGAGAATAGAAAATATCGTTGCGTTTAAGGAGCTTCACATGGCATCGACGAGCATAAATTCCCTGGCGGTCGAGGGCGATATAACCATCAAGAACAAGAACATCGACCGCGACGGCTCAAACCCCTCCACCGACCAGTACGGGCAGAACGTGTATCTGTTCAGGGACAAGGACGGCGAACGCATAGGCTATGTCGAGGTTATTCGCAAGACGGACGGAAGCATCGGATTGAAGATGACCACCGTCAACGAATTGCAGAACGGCACGGTCGTATACGGCGGCTTCGCCGTGTATATAGACAAGAGCGGCAAGGTGCAATATGACATCGATGGCACCATAAAGAAAGTCGGTCAACCAGTTTGGTATATCCAGTCGTGGGACAAGGGCAATGCGGCCTTGTTGGTTGATAAAGAATATGGTCAAAATATATGGTCCCCGATAATCGCTTTGCGCACCTATGGCGGCGGCGGCTGGGCGGTCGGGAACTTCAATGACGAGGTGTTGCAGTTCGTTTACGCCACACAGGCGAATATCGAAAGCGCAACCAATACGACAACGCGGATATATTTCACCGAAACTGGCGGTGCGGCTTTCCCTGGCAATGTAAATCTTAAATCGGGTAACATCAATCGCGATGCGGCCAATCCGTCCGACAACAGATGGGGGAATACGCTTAATTTCACAGATGTCGATGGTGAAACAATAGGTCAGGTTCAGCCAGTGCGCTATACCGATGGACAAGAGGGAACGCGCATTATCGTGCATAATGAGAAGTCCAATGGCGATTTGGTTGAAAATGTATTGAATATTCGGGCGGCGAAAGACGGTACGCTTTCGTACAGCATGTCCGACCCCCCAGCTTTCCGCAATGCGCTCGGCGCGTCCAGCGGAATCTGGCCTGTATCGCTCGGGGGGAGCGGTCAAAGTGCGACATCGCAGGTCGGCGGGACATCCGCCACCGATATAGCCAAGGTGATATCGGCTGCGTCGGGGATAACGATTGTGAATGCGTATTATGCGAAATGGGGTCGCGTCGTGCAGTTGTACATAAGCTGGCAACGCTCGACGGATGTCAGCGTTCCCGCTTCTGGAAACATATCAAACGTCACGGTCGGCACGCTCGCATCTGAGCTACGTCCCAAGATGACCACTTTCGGACACTCCAATGGAGATGACGCTGGAGCGGCGTGGTACACGATAGGCAATGCTGCTGGGAACATAGTGTTGGGCGCGTGCGAAAGCACTGGCGCGGCGAGGACGATAGCGGCTGGAAGCACATTCCGATTTGGCGCGACGTATATCATCTAAAGGGGGAACGATGCATATTCTTGTCGATGGAACTACCGTTACCGCATACGGCGAGGAACCGCCTGTAGGCGAAGGCGTGCCGTTCGAAGTAGATGACTTCCCAGGCGTTGAGGACGGATACATCCTCCATTGGGACGGCAGGACATGGTGGGTTGAGAAGGATGTCCCGACCCCTTTGGACGTAATCAAGGCGATATTCGCCGCAAGCCCCGCGTTGACGGTCGGGATAATCGACCCGCTCGCATTGCGCATCGCTGATTATCTGCCCGATTACGACCCGAGCCAGACGTATACGGTCGGGATGCTCGCCGTACATGATGGGGTTGTCAAGCGTAAGACGCTTACGGGGTGGCGCGTCGTTACGAAATAGATTGCAAAAAACAAGGGCGGCGAAACAGCCGCCCCTGTTTTGTTCCGAATGGTTCCGCATATGCATTACGAGATGCTGATTGCGCCGTTCTTATCGACCGCAAGTTCTTTGACGCTATCGACCATGCAGCCGTTCTTGTCGAATCCATACCACTTGCCGTTGATGAACAGGAAGCAGTTATCGACCATCGTGCCGTCGCCCATGAAGAAGAACCAGTTTTCCTTGCCGTTCCACTTGATTTTCTCCCAGCCAGTGACCATATGACCGTCATCTGCGCAGTAGAACCAATGCTCGTTCCACTTAATCCAACCAGTCTTCATCCAGCCTTCGCCGTCGAAGTAGTACCACTTGCCGTCGATGTACTCCCATTGCGATGCGGGGTAGCTCCCATCGTCGTACTCATACCACCAGCCCTTATCGCCTTTCTTCCATCCTCCGCTAGAACCAGACATCGCTGCCCTCACTTCCTGTACGATTTGATTCATCCTGCTATGTATGTATTCTCCAGGGCAACCCGTCGCCGCGAACATCCTATGCTCGGTGAACGTGCCGCTGGTATCGCCAGTATACGTCGGGTATATGCCGTAGCGCTTGCAGATATCCGCGCACAGCTTAATCATCGATTTCCATGCCGCATCGCTGATGGGCCAATCGCCGCCTGCATACGAATTGCTGACCTCCAGCGTAATCGCTTGGTTATCATTCCAATACGACGAGCTGCACCAAGAACCGTTTTCCTCCTCGACGTAGCAGGCGATTTCGCCGCCATTGCCGATGCCGTAGTTGGAACTCGCCTGACGCGAGCTTGAAGCAAACACAGCACCGCATTGCGCAGCGGTCATAACGCCAGCCATATGGTGAATCGTCACCTTCTGGATGCTGTATGCCCTGCCGCTGTAATGGTTGGGGCTGTAGATGCATTGCGTTGCGAGATTGCTATGCGTCATCGGGACCTCCTTCCGCAATGATGGTTACTTCGGGCATGTTCTCTGGACCGCCCTTGTTCTCGGACAATTCTTCTTCCTGCTCTGGGGTCAATACGATTTCCTCATCCATGTCATCACCTTCCTTCCATTGATTCAGACCTGAATGGACAAGGAAAACAATACCCCATGTGCATGCGGTTGCGCCAGCATTGCGTTCGGCGATTTTGCTTCGATAACATGGCATCATGGCATTGACTTGTTCGACGAAAGGGGGATATGTCATGGAGAAAACGGTCAAAGACCCGTTCAACGACCTCATCGTGAGGCGAACGGACAACAGATTGCGGGAATGCGATATGGAAGCCCCGCAGATTCCGCAGCCGCTTGAAATAATCGACGGCAAACCCGAAGGATGGGAGGCTCCCGATGGCGACCGCTAACCAATACATCGCTCAGGCTGCGAAATACATCGGCATTTCTGGCGACCAGAACATCTTCAACCATTGGTACTGGGTAGAGTTGAACGGTTATTCGTGTGACCCTGGCTGGGCGTGGTGCGCATGCTTCCAAAGCTATGTCGGCGTTCATGATTTGGGGATGGATTTCTCGCCCAGCGCATCTGCGGCTGGCGTGGCGAACCAAGGCACGCGTGTAGCCGATGAGGATGCGCAAGCTGGCGATTGGGTTCTGTTCAATTGGGATGGCAGGCAGGATTGGGGCTGGGCCGACCATATAGGCGTGGTGGAGTGGAGCGATATCAACGGTAGCGGCTACTTCGGCACCATCGAGGGCAACACTGGTTCTGGTTGGGAAGGCGAGGTTGCACGTTGCACCCGTTACAACTGGGGCAGCTATGCAACTGCGTTCTTCCGTCCGAATTACAGCGGTTCGCCTGCTCCGCAGCCGACACCGCCGACACCGACACCTGCCGATGATATCCGATATTGCGTCAACAGCGGCATATGGCTCCCTGAAATGATTGGCTTATATGACACCTCTGGGTCTGGGGATGATTACGCTGGCATCATGGGCAATGCGTTGCGGTACATCGCAATCGACGGCGTAGGGAAGTACCGCGTATGCACCGAAGCGAGCGGATGGCTCCCGTATGTCGATGGATACGACCCCGATGATTTGGAAGATGGCTGCGCAGGCGATGGTTCCGCAATCATCGCGCTTGAAATACCGAATCCGAAGGTCAAGTATTGGCTGCATAACCTCGGAGACGGATGGAACGATGCTATGGTTGGGAACAAGGACACTGGCGGCTCGTCCGATACGTATGCTGGTTCGATGGTTCCCGCTGATGCCGTCAGCATCCAGTGGGCATAGCTGAAAAAATAATCAGCGCGGTTGGCAAAGGTAGCGCCCGAAGCTGTTCGGGCGCTATCCTTTTCATATGGCTAAGAAGGGGAAAGAGCCGATGCGCTTCGGCACGAAGATGGTTATCATCTCGCTCGGCGGGATGGTTTCGTATACGCTTCTGCTGTATTCGATAGTCATCATGAACATGCTTCTCGGCACAAACGTCGAGATGCCTACGGAATGGAACAACTACATATTCGCGTTCCTGACGGTCGAAATAGTGTCGCTTGCGTGTTTGAGGCTTCCCGAAAAGGTCAAATCGAAGTATGAGAAAGACGATACGGATGAGAAGAAGGAGAGTAAAGATGAATCTGAGCAAGTACGTGAGCCGTAAGTTCCTGCTTTGCTGCGCCGCGTTCGTCGCGACGTTCTGCTCTGGCGTTGCGGGGATAATCCCGCCCGAATGGACGGCTATAGGTATGGCGTTCTCCGCTGGCATCTATGCGGCATGCGAAGCTGCTACCGACCGTGCGAGCATCCAGGCGAATACGGTTACAACGACGAACACCAATACGGTATCGGCGAGCGCAACCGATAAGGTCACGGTCAGCAAGGTTCTCGCTGGCGGCGACGCGGCGGAAAGCAAGCCGTCTGCCCCCGAAACCGAGCAACAGTAATTCAGGTCGTTTGCCTTTCTGCGCACAATCGATTCAGATTTACGATATCATGCTGTATGACGTTGCAATATAGCGTCAAAGGAGGATTTGCATGTCCACAACGACAACGAATCTCAATCTCACCAAACCTGAGTACAGCGATGTTGCAGATGTCGCTGTAATCAATACAAATATGGATAGAATCGACACGGCGGTAGGCAATCTCAACACCGCTGTAGGTATGCCGTATTCGAATGCTAACAGCATATCGAGTCGCGTGGGAACGCTTGAAACATCGACGGCTGCGAAGGTCGCCAAAGCTGGCGATACGATGACTGGCGAGTTGCTGATTAAATCGTCCAATATTGACCGTGACGGGGCAAACCCATCTGAAAATAAGTGGGGGAATGCGGTCGATTTCATAGATGCTGATGGCGAAACCATAGGCCAAGTGCAACCTGTGCGTTGGACTGATGGGACAGACGGTGTGCGCATCATCGCACAGAATGAGACATCAGAGGGGACACCTGTAGAAAACGTTCTTAGTATAAAAGTTGCTAAGGATGGAACGAGAAGCTACGGTGTTGACGATGATGCGGCATTCCGAAGCGCCATTTCCGCCGCTGCAAGTTCCCATACGCATTCTGCGGCGACCACAAGCGATGCGGGGTTCATGTCGGCGGCGGACAAGACGAAGCTCAACGGAATAGCGACTGGTGCGCAGGTCAATACCATAACTGGCGTGAAGGGTAACGAGGAATCGAGTTACAGAACGGGTAACGTCAATATCACCGTGTCGGATATCGGCGCTTACTCCTCGACCGCATCGCGAACCGCAAATACGGTCATGGCTGCGCCTAACGGCTCGAACGGCGTTGGTTCGTTCCGCAAGCTGGTCGCAGCCGATATTCCAGCTTTGGCAGCGAGTAAGATTACAAGCGGTACGTTCGATGCGGACAGGATACCGAATCTTGCTGCTGGGAAGATTACCAGCGGCACGTTTTCGGCGGATAGGATACCCAATCTCGCCGCAGGTAAGATTACCAGCGGGACGTTGGGTGCCGATAGAATCCCTGGATTGGCAGCGAGCAAGATTACCAGCGGTACATTCGATGCCGCGAGGATACCGACGCTTTCTGCAAGCAAGATAAGCGGGTTGGGTACTTATGCTTCGGCTGATTCTGGTTCGAAATCCGTGGCGAATGCAACATATACTGCGATGTGTTCAATCACGCTCGCCGCTGGGAGATATGTCCTGCATGTCAATGTGGGCTATGGCGGTAGTGGAAGTGGTAAAAGATGGGCCGTACTCGGGGTGGGCAACGATGCGCCGACCAAATATTATGAGGATTTGTTTGGCGAGGGGCAGATAGTGGATGGCAATTCCTCTTGCAGCGTATGCGCCATAGTCACTCCATCTGCATCTACGAAGTATGTTGCCTGGGCATGGCAGGAGTCTGGCAGCGCGAAACCCGCCAGGGGTTTCATTCAAGCGATACGAATCTATTAAATAGGAGGGAATCATGGACTATTCGAATCTAACGACCGTAGAACTCACCGCAGTATCCAATGCGTTCTGGCAGTTCAATGAAATCCTGGACGATTTCCTGCCAGAGAATTTCCCAGAGCTTCTGATGGAGTACGTCCAGATGGATGAAGCTGAGCGCATGCAATTGCAGCAGGAGATGTCTGCGAAAGCGAATTTCATGGCATATGCCGAAACGCTCGGTGCGCCAGAGATGGCCGATGCATTGCAGAAGGTCGCATCCGATATGTCGAAGATGGATTCCAAATCCCTGAACGAGATTGCGAAGTCTGGCGTTTCCAAACTCGCCACTAAGTAGTATCTAGCCGAAAAGCGATATCCGTCCGTTACCATGCGCTGTTGCGACTATTTTGTGCAGCAGCGCATCTGGTCTGTTTGCGGTTGTATCGTGTGCGGTCAGCATCGCGCTATAATCGCGGCGAATGCGAAAAAAGATTGGATTCGACATGCCGTATCACAATAACCAGGTTAATGTGGACACCGAGATAAAAGACGAGAAGGAGCAGATGTCGATAGATGTAATCTATCGTATGCTGTGGGTTCTCATACCAGTCCTAATCGGCGGCGTTGTAAGCATATTCTCTACTTTCGACTTGGAAATACAGATTATCATGTGGGGCGTTCTCGCTGTCGTTGCGATATTCGGCATGTGGGCGCACAACTCGAAGGTTCTCCGCAGAAGGCGCGATGCCGTCGATAAGCTCCATTGGGAGAATCTGATGGATGGACTCGATAAGAAATTCGATACGATAGACGGTCATTTCGGGCAGATGAACGACAGGTTCGACAAGATGGACGAGAGGTTCGACCAGATAGACAATTCGAATGCGACCATGCTTCGCAATGAACTCGTATCGGCGCATCGCGAATGGGTCGAGCAAAAGGGCTATATCACGCTCGAAGCGCTCGAATACATTGATAAGACCTATGAAGCTTACCACGGCAGCGGTCACAATAGCAGCGGCACTAGATTGTGGCAGGATATCCACGAGCTTCCAATCCGCGAGAACAGATAGTATCGTTGATAGATTCCGATATATTCTCTAATAAAGTCTTTACAACTCTTTGCGATTAATATATAATTTGCATACAACAGTTATTTCATTACTGGGGGTATTGCAATGGCGGAAGATGGTTTCCTCGAATTCTATGCGGGAACGGCTATCGTGATGGCTGATAAGGCGGCAATGAAAGCCGTAAGCGTCCTTTCTGACTACGTGGGATTGGATACGTTCTACCGATGGGTTGCCGATGGTCGCTACGGCGAAATCGCAAGGACGATGATGGAATGCGACGGGTATTCTGGCACGCAGGTTATGGTTGACCTTGCAGATGAGCTTGAATCCGCATTCGATATCTCCGTTATCAAAGGCGGAATCACCTATTCCGTGAAACAGGACTCGGATGGGGAATCGTTGAGATACGATGGCGATAAACCGCTTGCCAATGCCACGAAGAAGGCGATTGCGGCATCGATTATAGAATCGTCATCGTATGTCGCTGGGAACCCCCCGATGCAGAACCTTTACGGCAAGTTCGCTGCGATGGCTACTGGTCGGGCGTTGCATGATATCGTTCCTAAAAAGGAACGCCATGATGTTGCGGCAGGCCAGACGATAATCAGGGAGCGCGTCGTTGAGCGCGAGAAGGAACCTGTGCTTGAAGGCATGCTGCGCGAAGCCATGATGCGCGCCATCGTCGATATGGATACCGACGAGATTTACCAGCAGGTGCGCTCGAAGGTTATCTCGGAGTTCGGTTTCGAGCCTGTGCGCCATGTGGTTAAAACCGTCGATAGGGTATGCGAGGTCGATGGCATACTCCACCATGATTTCGACACGGTGCTGCATTGGGTCGCGAACGATGTACCCGTTTTCCTGGTATCTGGCGCTGGCGCAGGCAAGAATGTGCTGTGCAAGCAGGTCGCGCAGGCGCTTGGACTCGATTACCATTTCATGAACAGCGTCACCGACGAGTTCAAAATCAGCGGATTCATCGATGCATACGGCAATTACCATGAAACAGAATTCTACAAGGCGTTCAAGAACGGCGGTCTGTTCTTCCTCGACGAAATGGACGCGTCAGCGCCAGAAGTCCTTGTATGCCTGAATGCGGCGATTTCCAACAGGTATTTCTCGTTCCCGAACGGATATGTCGAGGCGCATCCAGATTTCAGGGTGGTTGCCGCTGGTAATTCTATGGGTACTGGCGCAGGCGATGAAATCTACACTGGGCGCATGCGGTTGGATGCTGCATCGCTCAACCGATTCGTCGTTGTCAAGATGGATTACGACCGCAACATCGATTTGCATTGCGCTGGCGGCGACGAAAAGCTGGTCGATTTCTTCGTGGCATTCAGGAAGGCCGTCAACGATATCGGTCTGCCGATTGTCGCAAGCTACCGCAACATAAAGCAGATGAGCATAGCGATGGATGTCATGCCGATTGAAACGGCGTTCCAACAATGCCTGTGCAAGGAAATGAACCAGGATGACATAAACATGGTCGGCAACCGCATCGGCTCTATGGGCGGAAACAAGTACGCGGTCGCGTTCTCCAATGTAGAATCGTTGGTGGGATGATGCGCAGGATAGATTCGACGGAACTCAACGTTGTCGGCGAGCAATACGATTCGATAGCCGAATTCTATCGCGTGAACGAGAACAGGAATCTCAACCCCAACTATTCGAGCGATTACAGTTGCGGCAAAGACAGCAAGCGGAAAGTGAAGCCAGATGTCGAATACACGTGGGAGCAGACGCAGCATGACATGATGCTCGGCTCCGATTTGTTCAACGCGGAATTCGATAGGATGCTGTCGGAGATAAAGAGTAAAATCCCTAATGCTTGGCGCGTCGGGAACAGGAACAGGACGAAAAAGGATTTCGTCGGACAGAGCGTATCGGTCGGACGTGCGCTTTCTGGCCATCCGAAATCGTTCAACAGGCAGCGCCCAGTGCGTTTGAAGCAGAAGATGGTATCGATATTCTTCTCGATATCCTGCCCCCATTACACATCGACGGAGGACAGGATGCGGGCTGGATGCATAATCATGGCGATATGCGAGCATTTGGAAGAATGCGGATATCAGACGAGGATAATGTACTCGCCCGATTTCTCGTTCGGGAAATACGGCGGCAAATGGGATGACCCGAAGAATCCGAGCCAGATATTGCAGATGTCGTTGAAGGGGTTCGATACGCGGTTCAATCTCCGCAAGATGCAGTTCCCGCTTGCTTCCGAATCGGCGTTGTTCCATGTCGGATGCTGGTGGAACCATCGATTCCCTGGAACGCAGTTCGATTGGGGGTACGGCGAAGGATATGCTGTGGACAACGATGACAGACGGCTTGAATCAGCCAGGAAATTCGCAAAAAGCCAGGACGCGGTGTATGTTTCCATACCGTTCATCAAAAACGAATGCGACATGGATATCATGAAGGTGTACGATTACATCATGGGGGAGATATCATGATAAGCCTGAAACAGGAGAGCGAATCGTCGCCTAGATGCGTTACCTGCGTGTACGCGGCGCATGATGTGTTCGGCGAACGCGTGTATTGCTATGGGAAAATCGATGGCATGTCAGAATCCGATAGATTCGAGATAGAGCCAACGGATTGCGATTCGTGCGATAGGTTCGAGCCAGAGATGGCATTCCCGCTGAAATGCAACGACATATTAATCGATGAATACGACCGCGATGCCGAGCATGATTCGAGGGTCGGCGATTTCGCCGCAGTATCCCCGTGCGATGATAGATTCGGCGGCAAGACGTATCTCGGTCTGTATCTTGGGAAATTACCGCTGAGGATAAACCTGATGTATTCTGGCGATTACGGTGAGAACGTCATCGATGTCGGGATGTACCGCAATCCAGCCTTGCTGGTACCGTCATTGAATCGCGTCGTGTACGGCGAGGAATGCTGGTGGAAGTTCATAGAATCGCCCGATGAGCTTCAACCGCTGGATGAGGATATAAGGAGGCAATGCGAATACCTCGCATCGGTCATTGGGATGCAGATTGGATAATCGGATGATGCGAATACGTGAATATGCAATCTATGCGAACGATAGGAACATCGTTCTGGCGGAATTGAGAAACGGCGCTCCGATGTCGGCGGTATTGGATGATGCGGATACCGTGAACGGTTTCGATGAATGCCTTGCCGCGATTGACAGCGGCAATCCACCCTTCGGGGCTGTCATGCTGTATGGCAGGGATGCTGCGAGAACGTGTTCCGCATGCGAGTTCGTATGTTCGTTCGAAGTATCGTGTAATGGCATGTCGATTATGAAATCGAATGCAAGCCGAATCGAAGATTTGAAAACAGATTGGATTTCCGATGCCCGTTTTCAATCCTCTGTCAAAAGATAGAAGGCAATCGAAGCTGGCATCTGTCAAAAGATGCGACGGATGCGGCTCCATCCTGCCCAAAGGCAGTATGGCGTTGATTTGGACGATATGGCGGGACGGTCGGCAGACTCGGTACAGGCTATGCTCGAAATGCCAGGATGTAATCTACGGGTGCGAAACAAGGAGAAGCATCGATATAGACAACGACGATTTGCTAGTGCGGGACATATGCGAAAGCTGCGATGGCTACTTGACATGCCCGAAGGTACAATATCTCAAAGAACGTTCTCCTGGAGAGGTTACATTTGACGATTTGCCGATTTAAGGATTGCATATGATTCCGAAGTTCACGCAGGACATACAGATTTTCAGACTCGGATTCGGGAATTCGTGCAAGGCGGTCATCGGTACGCCGACACCAGACCCAGACAGCCTAATCACTGGGTCGAAGCTCGTCAGGTTCGACAGGCATCCGTATATCGCGAAGGACGGATGCGGCAATCAGGGCGAGATATACGATGAGCAGCCAGTTCAATCCTGCCACGGCGTAATGGTGCATCATTACGATGGCTTGACCGAAACCATAGTCGATATGGATTTCGATACCAGCAGGGCGTTCTGGGGATTGCCTGGTTACAACTCGCTTCCTGGGCTATGGCATGATAACCGCGTCAGGGTCGGCGACGATATGACGGAGGTATTCTTCGAAATCGATTACGATACCAGCATCCTCATCATATGGTATCT
>Ga0310696_10003099_pt1 | contig 21050 bp, 19 predicted proteins | sample AusTroGonzalo_MG_4_FD_203885 | JGI IMG/M metagenome (GOLD analysis project Ga0310696, IMG submission 203885) | Bovine rumen microbial communities from tropical cattle in Woodstock, Queensland, Australia - Gonzalo_02 (v2) (version 2) | ecosystem: Host-associated > Mammals > Digestive system >... | reverse complement strand
AAGTATCACTGGGGCTTGAATCAACTTTCGGCTACATCGACCTTGGGCTTCCGAGCGGACTGCTGTGGGCAAAATGCAATCTGGGAGCAACCTCGCCCGAAGGATATGGCAGTTACTTCGCGTGGGGAGAAACTACCGACAAGGTGACTTATAGTTGGGAAACATACGCACACTATAAAGATTCCATCTTTACAAAATACGACGGTTCGGATGGCTTGAGTACATTGGAAGCCATAGACGATGCCGCAACAGCAAGGTTGGGCTCCCACTGGCGTATGCCGACCAAAGCCGAATTTGACGAACTGCTGAACAATTGTACAGCAACTTTCACAACAAGAAATGGTGTAAATGGTTATCAGTTCACTGGATCTAACGGTAACAGCATTTTCCTACCTATGGCTGGCGGTCGCGATGGCGACGGACTTCTGAGCAGTGGCGAAAGCGGGTTCTACTGGCTCAGTTCGCTCTATTCCGACGACACCGACTATGCATGGGGATTCCTTATAGATTCGGAATCGGCGTATGCTACAAGCTACTACCGTATGTACGGACAGACAATTAGACCGGTGTATATCCGATAAAAAACAAATATTCTCTAATGGTGCAGAACAGAAATTCGTCACACATTCTGCTCCACGCCCTTCATCGTCAACTGAATACGCTTGCGTTCCTTGTCAACCGAAACGACCTTGACCATCACATATTGATGGAGTTTCAGCACATCTGTCGGTGACTCAATACGCTTTTCGGAAATCTGCGAAACGTGGACAAGCCCGTTCTCCTTGATTCCAAAATCGACAAAAGCACCAAAATTGGTAATATTGGTAACAATTCCCGGTAAAATCATTCCTTCCTCAAGGTCATCGATACGATGAATGTTCTTGTCGAACTCCAAAACCTTTATCAGTCCGCGCGGATTGCGACCTTTCTTCTTCAGTTCGGCGACAATGTCGAGCAAACTCGGCATACCAATCTGTTCGGTAACGTATTTCGACAAGTCAACACCATCAAGGATTTCGGACTTTTCTGCCAATTCAGCCACACTAAGTTTGCAATCTTTTGCAATCTTTGCGACAACAGAATACGACTCGGGGTGAACTGCTGTATTGTCGAGCGGATTGTCACCATCGGGAATGCGAAGGAAACCTGCACATTGCTCGAAAGCCTTGCTACCCAGACGAGTAACTTCCATAAGTTGACGACGATTGGTAAACGCACCGTGCTCCTTGCGGTAATCGACAATGTTCTGCGCCAATACAGGACCAAGTCCCGAAACATAATTCAGCAGATGCTTAGTAGCGGTATTCAAGTTTACACCGACATTATTCACAACGCTAACTACAACGCGGTCAAGGCTGTCTTTCAGCAACTTCTGGTCAACATCGTGCTGATACTGCCCTACTCCAATCGACTTAGGCTCAATCTTCACAAGTTCGGCAAGCGGATCCATCAGGCGACGGGCAATAGAAACAGCACCGCGCACCGTTACGTCGTACTGCGGAAACTCTTCCCTTGCCACCGACGAAGCCGAATAAACCGAAGCCCCGTCCTCGCTTACGACAAATACTTGCACCGGACGGTCGAAATGTATGCGCTTGACAAAATATTCGGTTTCGCGACTTGCCGTGCCGTTGCCGATTGCAATAGCGTCAATCTTGTACGCCGACACCATCGACGAAAGTTTTTTCATTGCCAAAGCGGTCTGTTCCTGGGGTTTATGCGGATAAATATTGTCGTTGTGCAAAAGATTTCCTTCTGTGTCGATGCAAACCAACTTGCAGCCAGTGCGATAGCCAGGGTCGATTCCGAGAATACGCTTCTTGCCAAGTGGCGGTGTCATAAGCAACTGCCTTAGGTTTGCTGCAAAAACCTCGATGGCAGTAACGTCGGCTTTCTCCTTGCTTGACGATGCAAATTCAGTCTCAATCGAAGGCTTAATCAGTCGCGAATAAGCATCAGCAATAGTCTCAGAAAGCAAGTCTGAACATTGTCCCTTGCCGTGTATAAACAAATACTTTAACTGCTTTAGCGAATGTTCCTCAACAGGAGAAATATCCACACGCAGAAAACCTTCGCTTTCGCCACGGCGCATTGCCAAAATCCTATGTGACGGACAAGTTGACAACCTCTGCGAAAAATCAAAGTAGTCGCGATATTTTTCCGCTTCTTCCATCTTGGATTTCACAACCTTAGATGAAATTACAGCCTCCTGCTCAAACATTTTGCGGACACGTTCGCGTGCCGATTTGTCCTCGCTGATAAGTTCGGCATTTATGTCGCTTGCTCCCGCAATGGCATCTTCTACAGTCTTAACATCATCGTTAAGATATTTCTTTGCCTCGGCATACACATCTATCGATTTCTGGGCAAAAATCAACTTTGCCAAAGGCTCGAGACCTTTTTCGCGGGCGACAGCGGCACGAGTCCTGCGTTTGGGTTTGTACGGCAAATACAAGTCCTCCAAGTCGTTGAGATTCCAGGTGTTCTTAATCTCTGATTCAAGTCCTGATGTAAGTTTGCCCTGCTTCTCAATGGCTGCAAGTATCGTCGTTTTACGAGCCTGCAATTCGTTGTAATACTCGTTTTTCTTGAAAATCAGTTCAATCTGTGTCTCGTCAAGTCCTCCAGTGCGCTCCTTGCGGTAACGCGAAATGAAAGGAATAGTACAACCGTCGTCGAGCAACGCAACCGTATTGGCCACCTGACGTTCAGAAATGCCAGTCTCGGCCGAAATTATCGAAAATATATTTTGCATTTTATTCTTCTGTATTTTCTATTTTTTCAACTTCTGCCCTCTGCCTTTGCGAAAAGCTGAAATACATCTGCATAAAGTAACTATAGACAATAACAAGAGCCGTTGTAATTATCTTCGACAGCATAGCGGCAATCTCCTTGTTTGTCATTCCAAAGAACGAGCAATTCCAGAATCCGATGAAGTCTGCATCGACAAAGACAACCTCGTTGAACAACTTAAGCAACAGATAGTTGAGCAGAATTGAGCCGCAAACGGTAAGTCCGTAGCGAATCAACTGCCTGTAACCCTGCAAGGTGGAAGCCGTGAATGTTATGTATTTTGCCAAAAGGAAGCCTATTGTGAAAGTTATCGGGAATTCGGTTATGAAAGCTGCAATGTGAGGGGAAATTACGATGAATCCCAGATCGACATTCGATGCCCCAAATACGTAATTATAAAGGATATAGTACAGAATAATATCAAGCAGAGTGTTCATTCCACCAGTAAATCCGTACCTGAATATGGTTTGCGGAATAAACCTGCGGAAAGGCTTGTAGAACCAGTCCACCACAGCCAAAATAATATCCCGAATCTTTCTTAACATAAAATCAGCACAAAAATACAACTTTATTTTGGATTGACGATTTACGATTGACGATTTGAGAATTGTCACCTTTTTACTTCAGTCCCTTTTTCATATTGAAGTCCAATGTATTAGGGATTTTGGAAGAAGTCCTTATTGCCTTGATAATTTCAGCAAGAGACAAATTGTTTTCATTTGAAAAGTCAACGAGGAAACGGCAGAACCCCTTGCCCTGCAACTTTGCAACATTGTGCGTCAACGAAACAGCCCGTTCGTCCGACACCACAGTAAATCCAGCCTCCACCGAACACGAATACTTGACCTTGTTGTCGTCGGAAAAGTTCTTAGAAACGACAGGCTGACGCGAATAGAACAAATCAGGGCGGAAATATACAGGAACAATGCCTCCCCTATCCCTTCCCGAAATCAAATTGGGATATTCGTTCTCGGCAGGATAACAATAGTAGCGCACATTGCTGGATTTCACAAAATTAACGGCAATATCGTTCATCAGATACACATTTTCGTTTGTTGCGACTATGCAACCAGAAGGAAGCATCGCCAACTGCGAAATATTTGAAAGCACAAAACGGTTATAGCCAGCCTTACACAAACGCGAAATTGCATTAGCCCACTCGTCCAAGCGAAGTTCGGAAATATACTTTGGCAACTCGACAAAAATCTTCTGCGACGTTTCCTTACGCAAGCCTAGCGATAAAATTTCATCTATCCTGTCCAACGGCAACTTGACAAACACGGCCTCGAAATCCTTAACACTAATGGTTTTAAGAGTTTCTGTATCAGACACTCGCAAGAAAAGCCTCATTGTATTGTCACGCGAACCGACAACAGGAAACGAACGTCGTACTGCCTCAATCCTCTGCTGCGAAGGAAAAGAAATCCGCTTTGAAACAGGTCTGCGGAACTTAACGGCAAACGGAAGATTCGAAAAACCGACCAAATAGATTGATTGTCCCACCGAATAGCCCTCAGTATCACAAATAATGCGATATTTCCCAGCATTGCACTCAATATCCTTTATCCTAATGAAATCAGCCTCCGTATCGCTACTGTTACGGCATCGCAACTTTGCATTTCTTGTTATTTTCACATCGGATGTCACCACAACAGAATCGTCGTCAACCTTTTCAATAGTGCCGACAAATATTCCGGTTTCCGACTTTTGCGCAATTGAACTTGCAACATCGTGTCCCATAAACCATTGCGTCTTTTCTCGGGCGAAGTCGAAAGCAAGGATTTCCTTAGCCTCACCAATCTTGGAATAATCATCGAGAGCCATCCTATAGGCACGAGCCACATTATAGACATAATCCGGCGTTTTCATCCTGCCTTCGACCTTGAGCGAGGACACTTTCAACCTTGCAAACTCGGGAATAAGGTCAACGAGTTGGAAATCCTTCATGCTGAACAGCGGCAGATTGCCTTTTTCCGTCCTGAAAGTCCTGCGGCAAACCTGAGTGCACAGTCCTCTATTTGCCGAATTTCCACCAAGATAACTACTGAAAAGGCACTGTCCCGAAACCGAATAGCACAATGCTCCGTGTACAAAGACTTCCGTTTCAACATCAACGGAACGCATAAGTTGCGAAAGTTCGTGCATTGTCAGTTCACGAGCAAGCACCACTCGCGAAAAACCACAGTCCTTCAAGAAATTGCACGACTTTGAATTGTGTACCGACATCTGTGTGCTGGCGTGAATGTTCAAATCGGGAAAATACCTTTGCACAAAGTTTGCAACCGCCAAATCCTGAATGATAAGCGCATCGGGACGGCACTGCGAAAGAGCCGACAAGGTCTCAACGAGTTCCGAAAGTTCATTGTTCTTTATCAAGGTGTTGAGTGTGACATAAACCTTTCTTCCCCGCGAATGAGCTTCCGACATTATATTCTGCAAGTCGGCGTAGGAGAAATTTCGGGCGCGGTTGCGTGCGTTGAACTTTTTGAGTCCAAGATACACAGCATCGGCACCGCCTTCCATAGCAGCGAAAAAAGCCTCGAGCGTCCCTGCTGGCAAAAGCAATTCAGGTTTGAACATAAACGAAATTTTCTGCAAAGATAAGTTAAAACACAAATACTTGCGATATTATTATAGATAATAAGGTATAATAAGATCTAGCATAATATAGTAAAGGTCAAAATAAAGCAACGCATAATAATCACTCTTTTTATATTTTCTTCTCAAAAAAAACAGCGCATAACACTCTTTCAAGGCTTTAGTTTGGTATCGAAGGTACGATCTCAAGCATAACATACTGGAAATCAATATTTTTTATACACAACATTTTTTTTATTTTTTTTATCGTAGTAAAAAAATTTTTTTTCACTTTTACCGCAAAATTTCAAACGTCAAAAACACAACTGAAAAACTATGGCTACGACAAACAAACCAAGGGTGATTAAAGACTACGACAAGTTGGACAAGGAAGTCAAAGACCTTATCAAAGCGACTTATCCACAAGGCTTTGCAGAAAAGTTGATTCAATACCCAAACAAGGACGGGATGCTTGTTAGCGCACTGCCTTTTGAGACAGAAGACAAGATGTATCTCATTAGAATCAATAATGAAGAAGTTAAAATTGTTTATTCAGATGCAGAAGACTTTGATGAAAATGATGACGACGACGAAATAAAGGAGAACGAACTGAACGCCGACAAAATCGAAGAACTTGAAAACGAAGCATCCGACGAGGACGATTTTGATGAAAAGTATGCTGAAGAAAAGACGTTCGGTCCAGGCATTGAGGATGACGGAGAAGATGATGACGATGATGATGACGAAGAGGAGGAAAATTACAACGACGATGATTTGGACGACGACGACCTTGACGACGATGAAATCATAGAGACCAAGACGCCAAAGGCAGAAGCAAAAACTTCCAAGACAAAATCAAAGGCCGCAGAAACTAAAGAAAAAGCAACTGCCAAAAAGGATGCGCCAAAAGAAAAAAAGACTAAGAAAACCGAAACTGGCGACAAAGAAAAAAAAGCGACTAAAGAAGCAAAAGCTAAAAAGGTAACCAAGGAAGCAAAAGATGTTGCTCCGAAAGAAAAAAAGACAACAAAAAAGGCAAAAGAAACTAAGTCGGAAACAAAAGAGGCTCCTAAAAAGACAACAAAGAAAGCGACAACAAATAAATAACGTTCTTAATATAAATTAGTTAACGACCGTAAAGATAAAGTCTCAGAAAAATTGCAGAAAAAGATTTTTCAATTAAAAAAAATTGTATCTTTGCGGTCACAAAATGGTGGATGTAGCTCAGCTGGTTAGAGTACCGGATTGTGGTTCCGAGGGTCGAGGGTTCGAATCCCTTCTTCCACCCCACAAAAAAAGAGACAAATAATTGTCTCTTTTTTTTGTCATTATATTGGAACAGCGGAAAAAGGGTGGAGATTCATATTGTCGATACAAAAAACGGAATCTCACGAAGACGGATTTCGTTTTTTATCCATCGCCTTTGGCGAACCTTTAGCTCGCGACACGAAGTGAGCATACCTTGATTGCCGCCTAGTCTGGTGAGCGTTAAGAAAATCGGTGGAACGGAGCGTAAAAAATCAGTCTGTTTGAAGGCGCAGTGAAACGAAGACAAGTTTCTGATTTTTAGCGAAGTGTAACCGATTTTTAGTGAAGCAGACTCAGCGGACATGGTTTTTTGTTTACTTTTTTACCAACAAAAAAGTAAAAGCCACCGCGGCTGGAGCGGAATGTAAAAAAAGGTAAATAATCATTTACCTTTACGTATGATAAGATATTCTTATCGTATAACTCCACACGATATGTCGGCTGATCCATTATATTTCTATGAATTAGTTCTTCACACAACGTACCGACATTCCTGTAGTATTGTCGCTATTGTTACGGTACACTGCGAAACTATTGACTCCTATGCTACGATAATAAGAGAATCCGTCACAATATTCGGTTGACGACCAAAAGCTTGCCTTGCCTCCAATCTCATGAAATTTCCTATCGACACCGATATATCCAGCCGGCAACGCCATAAAGCTTGATTTGTCTGACATTTGCTTCTTGAAATTCACCTTTCCCTTAACAGACCACAGAGCCGTATCTCCAGCCATCAAAACACCCTCTTTATCGCCCCTGTTTCCAATCTCCTTGATTGCACTACCTTTCATTCCCAAAAACTTCTCCAGTGCCTTCCAATCCGAATCCTTGGGCAAATGCCAGCCATTAGGACAAGCCTTCTTTGCAGCAACTTGATTATAAAGCGCTCCGTATTTCTTGTACTCTTCCGTTTCCATTGCTTCCGTTGCATCAGTGCCCATATATCCATAGACATAATACTTAGGAACAAACATTTCTTCGTATGAAAGATCTTCTGGAGGGTTTACGCTCGGCAAATAACGCATATTTTCAGCCATCCATACCTGCTTGCCTATCTGAACAGTTTTGTACGTATTCTTATCCCTAGAATCAGTAAATGTCCCCTGTCCAAAAACAAAACTCTGGATAAAAAGGAAAAGTATGACTGCAAATATATTTTTCTCAAACGCAAAAAACATAATCTATCAAAATTATAATTTACAAAAATAGGTAATCACCAACATTCCAAACAAAAATCAGACCTAAACTTATTAACACAAGCCAAACTGCACAACTACAAATGGCAAAGGTGCTTTTGCCCACTTATCAACATTATGGAAGTCTTATTTACTTACTTCGCGAACCTCACGAATGTTCCCAAAGGAAGCCTCCGCCCAGCCCTGTCAGAGAAGAACATTTCTCCGCACTGCGTATCAGCATCGGGGAAATGCGACCTGACAACGTTTTCGGAAACCAAAGCCGACAGACCCATCGAATACATATTAAGTATGAAAAACGAATCCTTTCCCTTCAGCAACTGCGAAGCCAGACCAACAATCTCGTCAATGGAATCCTCAAGAATCCACTTCTCCCCTGCTGGTCCGCGACCAAATGCTGGCGGGTCCATTATTATGCCGCTGTACTTGTTGCCTCGACGAATCTCACGCTTCACAAACTTCAAGGCATCTTCCACAACCCAATGAATATCTGCGAGTTTGCTTGCTGATTGATTTTCGGCAGCCCAATTCACCACCTGCTTAACAGAATCGATATGATAAACCTTCGCACCCGCCGACCTTGCTGCAAGGCTTGCTCCTCCCGTGTAGGCGAACAAGTTAAGCACATTGCAGTCGGGCGATGAAATACGCTTCACGTTGTCGTAGATGAAATTCCAGTTGTCGGCTTGCTCTGGGAAAACGCCTATATGCTTAAAAGTGTTGAATTTCAGCACGAACGAAAGTTTCATTTCGCCACGATTGTATGAAATTGTCCACTCGTCGGGCATAGTGCTACGGCGCGACCAGCGACCTTTCTCTCCGTTAGCGTTCTGAACATCAAGCACGAAACGGGCATCAGCCTTTTTCCACTCCGTCAAATCCAGCGACTTGCCCCACACCGCCTGCGGTTCTGGACGACATATCACAAACTTACCGAAACGCTCAAGTTTCTCAAAATTACCGCTGTCAATAAGTTCGTAATCAGACCAAAGTCCCGCATCAACCAACAGATATTCCGAAGTGTGTGCCATAAAAATGTTTTTTGCAAAGAACTATCTGTGCATGTTATCCTGTGCAGACTTTGATACAGCCAACAATTCACGTGACAACGTCTGCATATCATTACATACAACTAATTTTACATTATTTTTTTGTCGAACCCGTGGCAAGAACCTACCTTTAGTTACAACATCTAACATCTTTGCAACAAAAGGTTCCAGATTAATCACATCGACAGAAATACTACCGTGCATAATATTATACAATTCGTCAGTTGCAGAACGAGAAATTTGAACAACCCCTTCCATATCCAACAGGTATTCGTCTTCAAAATTCAAACTTTCTCTGAACTTTTCAACTACAGAGCGAGTATGAATTATCTCTCCACAAACATCTTTCATCTTAATAATCTTCTTCATATTCAAGAAATATAATTGTAAATATTAAACGCCTCAGGGACTTCTACAGGAATTCTCACGGAAATCATCGTGCCTGGCCATTCTATATTTCCAGGCAAAGAAAAAATATGATTTCCGAACCTGTTTTCAATATATAAAGCCTTCCCTGATATAATAGAAAACTCTCCATCCAACCCGTCTACAATCCATTTTGCATTAGACGATATGCCATATCCCCTATTTTCAGTTTCGGGAAGATTTTTCGTTGAATATCCCTCTCTCGCCAGACATATAGCATCTGCATCTCCATTTTCCAACAAGTCAAGATACTTGCTACTGTTAACATAACTGCCAAAAACGCCAATGCCATCATCTGCAATACAAATATCAATAGACTTATTTTCATTGGCATCGTAATACACCGACAACAAACCAATTCGAGCCATAGAGTGCTGTTGGATATTACATATCAACTCGTCAAGCAGATATGAAATCTGTAAGTTTAATTTATTGTACTCAATGTTTTGGCATTTTAAAGTTTCAATGGCTTGTCCAATACAAAGCGTAGACTTTTCATTGGACATCGCATCAAAACAATACAAGTTATCCTGTTTACTATCAATATTTTGTGAATTTACAATCTTATAAATACGCAACATATCCGACAGCAAGTTCTTTTTGGTTAAATCAATTTCGAGTCTCTTTGCTGAAATAAACGAAAACAAATCATTATATGTACGAGCAAAATCCATACGTCATTTATATCCTATGCAAATGTAATTGTTTTTTGCGAATAGGGATTCAAATATTTTGTCAAAAGTAATTCTATGTAATTGTCGTAGGCTCCAGCCTACGACAGCAACAGACAAGGCTCTGCCTTGAACAATACAAAATTCCATTTTCACAACACATAGTAAAAGCCAATCCAATATTATATTTCGGAATTCGTAAATTATCATTAACTTTGTCCGAAAATTAAAAAATTCATTTCAACGAATATTTGTTATAGTTCTTCGTTTTCAATTAAATATGATGAGAATAAAGTATAAGGGAGTAACACAGACAAAAAGCAAATGGATTATAATACAAAAGGAAAAGTGCTAAAAAAAGCAGTGGTATGGAAGAATTTGTACTTCTATCGTAAAAGCGATACGCTTTATCTGCTTACCGTAGAATTCTGTCGTCGCTTTATGCCTGCCTATGGCGACCGCACAGTGGATCAGATGGTACAGGCGGCACGTTCCGGCAAACAGAACATTGTGGAAGGCAGTGAAGATGGACAAACCAGTTCTGAGATAGAGATAAAGTTGCTGAATGTGGCTCGTGGTAGTCTACAAGAACTTCGTGCCGACTACATTGATTATCTGAATACGCATCATCTTTCGGTATGGTCAGCAGATAACGAGCGTATGCAACGAATGCGTAAGTTTTGTCATTCCCACAACGACTTTAGTGACTACGAATCGCTACTTGACAAGATGAATGATGAGGAGATTGCCAATCTTGCGCTTACCTTATGTCACCAGACTGACAAGATGATGTGTGCTTATATAGAGAAACTAGAACGGGAGTTTGTTACCGAAGGTGGAATAAAGGAACGCATGCATGCAGCCCGTAATGATTATAGGCAAGCGCAGAATGCCCATATTAAAGCATTGGAAGTTGAAAATATGCAACTAAAAGATAGAATAAAAGAACTGGAGACAATGGTGGAAAACTTAAAATCTATGCAATCATAAGCCTCCCTAGGATTTCCTAGAAATTCATAGGGATTCCTAAAAAAGCATAAAAAAGGCACTCCTCTATTATACCTGCTTTTCACATATTAACTTTGTAAATAAAAACAATAAACTTTCTCATAAAAGCCCTATCTTTACACCCTCAATTTTTCAGCAATGACAACAATAACCAGCATAAAAAATCCGCTGATAAAGCAGATTGCAGCATATCAGGCAAAATCGAAGGAACGCAGAGCCGACAAGGTTGTGCTTATTGAAGGCAAAAAGGAAACAGAACTCGCCGTAAGTTCAAATGTAAAGTTCTTGAAAATCCTATTCTGCTCCGAAATAATAAGCGAAAAAGATGCAAGAAAACTCGTCGGCAAGCAGTTCGACACCGCCGAAGTATATGAAGTCAGCGAAGAAGTTTTTTCAAAAATCTCTTACCGAGAAACCACTGGCGGACTATATATTATAGGTGAAATTGCCGACAAGAAACTGTCAGACCTACCAGTGAGCGACAATTCTTTGTTCATTATTCTTGAAGCGGTGGAAAAACCCGGTAACCTCGGTGCAATATGCAGAATTGGCGACGCAGCAAAAGTCGATGGCATCATTATCTGCGACCCGCACACCGATGTTTACAATCCCAACTCGGTAAGGTCAAGCCTCGGATGCGTATTCAGCAACAATGTGGTAAGCACCGACTTCGAAAGTTGCATAAAGTGGCTCCGCGAAAACAATATCACAAGTTACGCCGCCGAACTGCGTGCCTCTGAATTTTACCACAAGTACGACTACAGAGGTCGCACCGCCCTTGTATTTGGAACCGAAGCCACAGGACTTACCGAAAAATGGATACAGAATGCCGACCACCGCATAAAAATTCCAATGCTGGGATACATTGATTCACTGAACGTTTCAACATCTGTTTCTGCAATGGTTTTCGAAGTATTGAGGCAGAGAAACTTCTATATGAAATAAAACCACCTTTTATACAACATTTTGTATTTCCCTCATTATCTGAAATCCTATGCTACAGTTGAGGCAGCGTTTATGATCGCAATAGTTTTTCTTCATGTTTAACAACGACTGTGAACATAGTGCATTGTCACACCTTATCTTTTGTATTCCAGAAAATACTCGTATCTCCCTGTTGTCTTCTGCCTTGATTGTACGCATATAGTCAATTATTTTTTCACTATCGAAATTGGGATTTGTAGTCTTACCATAGATATACGAAAATGGAATCACAGTGTTTATCAATATAGTATCAATGGTTTGCCTGCCAATTTTTGTTGCCTTGCTTTTTGAAGAAATTCTACCAAGTGAATAATGCGTTTTCCAGTAGTCGGATAATGTTAGACTGTCAAAAATGCTACGGTTAAAGCGATTGTTGAGTATGCTATCGGCAAGTTCCTGAAATTTTTGTATCGTGGCTGCAAATTGTGCAAGGCGAGTTTCGGGGAAATTGGCAGGGTGCATCTTCGAGCGTTTCCACATTGACTCATGAATTGGTATTAGGCTGTATTTCTTTTGCAGGAATGAGTATTCGACTGCAAGTTCTTTCGTGTATTCATCATTTGGTTGATTGCCAAGCATTCCGGCCTGTCCGAATATTATTGCTTCGATGGCAAACAGATTATCTGCATTGTGTAGCATAACACTGAGAGGTGTATGCATTGCAAGTTGTTCGAATGGCAATGCATTTGTTCCGAATCCTAAATTACGAGCGAGGATGATGTACAAGGTTTCGTTCCAGTTGCCATTGGTGTATTTTAGTATTTCTTCAATATGTTTCGACTTGTACTCCAGCCTTTCTATTGCCATCTTTTCCATCCACATCGAGATATGGAAGTCATCAACAAGGTCTATATAGTCGGCACATGCAACAGGCTTCTCATTGAACTTGAAATCGGAATAACGATTAAAAAATTCTTGTGGAAACGAAATTTCCCAAGTTGGCAAAGTTCGTCCGTTTTGTAGTGTTATGACACAATCACTGTTATAAACTACATGCATAATTACGTTGTCGTAGGCGTGGTCTCCATCATGATGATGCTTATGCCAATCAGATGCATTTACATGGATTTCGACGTTGCCAACCCAGACAATTCCGTCAATTTTTATCTTTGCATTAAAGAAATCAGGACCAGAATCGTGATTGAAAATGCCTGTCTCTATTATCTCGAAAGGAGTATTGTCGGTGAGCAATTCGCAACCTTTATTCCATAGTCGGTTCTTGTATATAAAGTAAAGAAAATCCTCGTGCATAGTTGTTTAATGTGAAAATGTTATAAAATTAGAAATGAAACTCTTCGAATAATAGATCAGAAAAGTAAAAAATTCGATAAGTATAGTTTTTGCGAATAAACGACCTGATAACCCGGAAGCAATTTACAACGAGCCATTCCCTTTCTCCATTGGAAACTGTGATTTTAGTTTGTTCGTTTCACATGTGTTGATGCGCCAACCCCGCTGTTCGTATTTCCTGCCTTCTTATTTTTACGACGTTCACGAGAAGAAGAGACAATTCTTATTGTCCATTTTACCAAACTTGTTATAGGCACCAATAATATACCCACTATGGGAATACGATACACTAATGGTGAAGCAACTTGTGTTACAGTATCAATTGCATTTTCAACCTTGCTTGATGCCGGAGTTGACTCAAAAGCTCCACCTAACGAGCTTTTTTGGTTTAAATTCGCATTAATTTTGTTTGTGTTATCATTAGCAATTGCTTGTGAATAGGCACAATAAAAATTTCCCAGTACATTTTCTACATCTAACTTGGCTTGGAATTCAATTCTGTCATTACATTCTTCCGCAAGTTCTAACATACGATTATAAAAATGCTCTACCTGATCGTAGTCTTTACCAGTGATATTCTTAGCTTTCAAATCGTTAAGATAAATTCCATACCCGTTTTTGTATGAATCTAATATTGCACTATCTACTGCCATGATTGTTTTATTTAGCTTTTCAAAGATGTTTTACTAATTATAATCGAACCCGAATCTGTTTGTCTATTTGTTTTTAGATAATTCCTTTATTAACAAAACTTATTAATACATTTTTATATATGAAACAAAGAGTTTTGACCGTTAAGTTTTCAACTCTAATTATTGCTGGTCCAAAAATACGACCAAAAATCCATGGCAAAGTTACAAATAAAAACGACAAATTGCTTCATTTCGATGTATTTTTTCGCAAATCAGCACGGCTCTTTCATTTAACCGCCCCCTGAGCCTGCGGTTACTGAGCACAGTCGAAGTATCGAAGGGTAAGGTTAATATGCATTATATCATTTCGTTACCTTGACTTCCCTTCGACCAGACTCAGTGCGGCGCGACAAGCTTACTTCGGCAAGCTCAGTACATCGCAGCCAGCGGATTTGTTCAAATGCTAACTGTTTGTATCATAAGAAACAACATTGTCCAAATGAAAGAGCCGTGTTAAATCAGACTTTGAAACCATTTCAACCCAAAGCAAACACATATTCTGAGGTAACTTGCAAGCAGAAACAAAGCCTCTATGTCAGATTTTTGAATACATTATCAGAAGCCGTTCTTCTTCATTAAACACAGAATCCCTGTCAATCTAAGAATGCTCAATAGATTCAATGGAACAATATTAAAGAGACTTCCGTTTTTGTTGAGTCAATTGCTGCAGAATATCTTCTCGCCCAATCTGACGCAATCGCTTTTCTATCTTTTTGCGAGCATCTGGGGTGTACCAGAAGAAGTACATATTCTGATTTTCACGTTCTTCGCGTGACTTTGGCACATAAACCTTTTCCATTGTGTATGGATTCAGTTCGGTATAGTACATTACGGTCGATAGCGTCATCGGCGTGGGGGTGAAAGTCTGAACTTGTTCGGGACAGATGCCGAGTTCGCTGATTTGAGCCATAAGTTCCGCCATATCTTCTTCCTTGCAACCTGGATGCGCCGATATGAAATAAGGGATCAACTGCTGTTTTAGCCCGTATTTCTTGTTTGTGCGGTCGAACAAGGCTTTCAGTTCACCAAACTTGTCGAAAGGTGTCTTGCGCATGAGTTCCAGCACTTTGGGTGAAGTGTGTTCTGGTGCGACTTTCAGTCGTCCCGAAACGAATTTTGAAATTACAAGTTCAAGGTATTCTTCGTTTATGCGGTCGGTTTCGGCATTGCCTGTCTTGTGCAGGGCTATGTCGTAGCGAATTCCACTGCCTATGCTGATTTTCTTAATGCCTTTGACTTCCAATGCTTTCCTGTACAGTTTGCAAAGTTCTTCGTGCGAAGTGTTGAGGTTTGGGCAAATCTTAGGTGCTATGCACGACGGACGCTTGCATTTGCGGCAGAGTTCTTCGTTGTTGCCGTGCATTCGGTACATATTTGCCGACGGTGCGCCGATGTCGGATATATGTCCTTTGAAGTTCGGCATCTTGGAAATGCGTTCCAGTTCTGCGATTATGGATTTCTCGGAGCGACTTGAAATTTGTTTGCCCTGATGTGCCGCTATGGTGCAGAACGAGCAACCGCCGAAGCAGCCGCGATGTATTGTCACCGAGTTCTTTATCATCTCGTAGGCGGGAATGTCGGGCTTGCCGTTGTAGCGCGGATGCGGAAGCCGAGTAAACGGCAGCGCATAAATGCTGTCCATTTCGCTTTCCGAAAGCGGTTCGTATGTCGGGTTTACAATAAGTTTCGAATGTTCAAGTTGCTGGGTTATGCGTCTGTTGGTGAACGAGTTGGCTTCGCGTTCGACGATGACGAAATTTTCAGCGTAGTTGCGCTTGTCGGCAAGGATTTCTGCGTAGGAGTGTAGTTCAATGTCGTCCTTCTTCTTGTCGTTTTCGTCGCTGAGGTAGGCAATCTGCCTTATATTGAAGCAGTTGTAGTGATGCCCGTCGCGGTTTATGTGGTCGGCGACTTCCACAATCGACTTTTCCGACATTCCATAGCAAAGTATGTCGGCACCCGACATTTCGAGCATCGACGACAATATTTTGTCCTGCCAGTAGTCGTAGTGTGCAAAACGGCGCATCGAGGCTTCAATTCCGCCGATTACGATTGGCGTGTCGGGATATATATCCTTGAGTATCTGACAGTAAGCCTTGGTTGCGTAGTCTGGACGATGACCGCTTTGTCCGCCAGGTGTGTAGGCGTCGTCGCTACGGAGACGCTTGTTGGCGGTGTAGTGGTTGAGCATACTGTCGATGTTTCCAGCCGAAACGCCGAAGAACAAACGTGGCGCACCGAACTTGCGGAAGTCGCGGAGGTCGTCTTGCCAGTTGGGCTGTGGAATTACTGCCACGCGGTAGCCTGCATTTTGCAAAACCCTTGCTATCACAGCCGGACCGAACGAGGGATGATCGACAAAAGCATCTCCACTAACGAGGATTACATCAATATAATCCCAGCCAAAAGCCTTCAGTTCCTTGACTGAAGTGGGAAAATAGTCGAGGATGTTTGTGCGTTGAATCTCCTTGCCGTTACGTTTGTTATCTAGCGAAGAGTTCATTTTGGAACATCGGTGAAAATGTTGTTGGTGCCATCGGGTAAAGTCCGTGTTCTGGCATCAGCGGATGATTTCCTTTCCGTACGCTTACCGCAATGCTGATGGTCGATTTGTCGGTTATCTTGTAGTCGGCGCCAAAGTATCCAGTAAAAGATGTCTTGTCGCCGTTGTAGTAGTCGCAGAAACTGACGGCTGCCGCACCATATAGGTTAATCTTTGGTGTAATTGAGTACGAACCTTTGGCAAACAGCGTGTATCGTGGGAATCCGTACGGACTTTTACTTTCTGAATTTGCTGAAGCAGAAAACATTGAGTAGGAGACTGCAAATCCGCCCGAAATGGTAAACTTGTCGGTTACCTTGTAGCCGAATTCTGGTGCAACAAAGCCAGTTCCGAATGCGTGTCCGCCAAAACCGCCAACAGATACACCTGTGCTGATTCTGCTTACTAAACGGGAATCTTTTTCATGTTTTGTCTTTACCATTGCTGATGAGTCTGGTTCGTAGAGATATAACTTCTCGCTTTGAGCGAAAACCGACAATGCCAGCACTGTGAGTAATATTGCAAATATGCACCTTTTCATTCCAGATGAAAATTTGCCGTAAAGGTAATCATTAATTATTAATGAGCAATCAGCGTTAACAATTGTTTTAGAAGATTTATTTTGTTTGCTTTGACTCTCATCAATGCATTGTACTCAATATTAAATCTTTACCAAGAAATATTATATTCTCTTTGAATTTTAAATTCCTTTATTGTTAATATTTTTGTTATTTTCCTATTCAATTCATTTGCTATTCCTATACCAATTATTCTTATTTTTGGAAAATTTTATTGGCAAAAATATGTTTCTTGAAAGGACGAGAAAAGGAGAACACAAGACTGGCTGGATAGAAGTCATTGCTGGCTCGATGTTTTCGGGTAAGACAGAGGAACTTATCCGCCGGTTACGACGCGCAGAATTTGCAAAACTGAAGGTCGAAATATTCAAGCCGAGCATCGATGTGCGCTATTCGGAAGAAGATGTTGTTTCGCACAACGCAAACGCCATACGCTCCACCCCCGTATCCTCGTCCTCCAACATTCTGCTTCTAGCCACCGATGTCGATGTGGTCGGCATCGACGAGGCTCAGTTCTTCGACAACGGCATTGTAGATGTATGTACCACCTTGGCAAACAACGGAATACGCGTAATCGTCGCAGGACTCGACATGGACTTCCTTGGTCGTCCCTTCGGACCTATGCCCGCACTGTTTGCCATTGCCGAGGAAGTCACCAAGGTTCACGCCATCTGCACGCACTGCGGCGAACTTGCACAATACAGCTACCGCAAGTCGCAAAACAAGGGCGTCGTGCTGCTCGGAGAAAAGGACATCTACGAGCCACTGTGCCGCAAGTGCTACAACGAAGCTATCGAAAACGACAAAAACAATCAGGAATAATGCAGACATTCAAACTACAGGAAGTATCGGAAATTGTTTCCGGCACGCTCGTCGGAAACGGTGAACTGGAATTCTCAAAAATAGTAACCGACAGCCGTAACATCATAAACCCGTCGTCGTGCCTATTCGTGGCTGTAGTCGGCGAACAACACGACGGACACAACTACATCGACGACATATACCGCTCAGGCGTAAGGACTTTCCTCGTCAGCAAGGACATAGACACTGCCAAATACGCTGGCATATCGTATGTGAAAGTGGCAAACACACTTGAAGCAATGCAGAAAATCGCCACCTACAAGCGCCTGAGATTCAACATTCCTGTAATCGGCATCACGGGCAGCAACGGAAAGACCATCGTCAAGGAATGGCTGCATTACCTGCTCAGCCCCTACTTCAACATCACACGAAGCCCAAAGAGCTACAACTCGCAGATTGGCGTTCCTCTGTCGGTATGGCTACTCGAAAAGGACACCGAACTTGCCATATTCGAAGCCGGTATCTCGCAACCAGGAGAAATGGAATCGCTCGAAAAGATTATCCGTCCGACAATCGGAATACTTACCAACATCGGAAGCGCACACCAGAGCAACTTCGAGTCGCGCGAACAGAAAATCGACGAGAAACTCAAGCTTTTCGAACACTGCGATACCATTATATATAATTGCGACGACGAATATGTCCACTCAAAAATCATAAATTCGGGAATCGGCAGAAACAGAATCACTTGGTCGGAAAAAGGAAACGGCACCATCAACCTGCTCGAAAAGAGTTTCCAGAACGGCAAGAACAACATCATCCTGCAGACCAAGCGCGATACCTACATGATTAACATTCCGTTCGGCGATGACGGTTCCATTCAGAACTGTATCACCTGCTTCTGCGTAATGTACCTGTTCAACAAGCTCGACAGCCAGACAATCTTCAAGCAGTTCCGCTCGTTGCCAGGAATCAAGATGCGACTCGAAACCCTCGACGGCATCAACAACAGCATACTAATAAACGACAGCTACAACTCCGATATAAACTCGCTTGAAATTGCACTCGACTACCTGAACCAGAAAAAGTCGAACCGCGAATCGCTGGTGATAATGTCGGACATACTGCAGAACAACACCGATGAAGTAAACCTTTACCGTGAAGTAGCAAAACTTTTGAAAACCAAGCAAGTTGACAAATTTATTGGCATTGGAAAGTCGATTATACACAACAAGAACCTCTTCCCTGCCAACTCGGTATTTTTCCAGAACACCGACAGCTTCATAAAGGCGTTCTCGACGCTCGATTTCGACCGCAAAGCAATATTACTGAAAGGTGCGCGTGTGTTCCAGTTCGAGAAAATTTCGAAGAAACTACAGAACCAGACTCACGAGAGCGTCATCGAAACCGACCTCAGCCTGATGAAGCAAAACCTGCAGTTCTTCCAGTCGAAACTTGCACCGGGCACCAAGCTCACCGTAATGGTAAAGGCTTTTGCCTACGGAATCGGCTCACTCGAAATCGCCAATTTCCTGCAACGCAACAAAGTTGATTATCTGGCAGTTGCCATTGCCGACGAAGGTGTAGAACTGCGAAATGCGGGCATAAAAACTCCTATCATTGTAATGAATCCGAATATCAATTCGCTGCAGAACATGATAGAGTACCGACTTGAGCCAGAAATCTATTCACTGTCGCTGCTTCGCAGGCTCATAAAGGAACTCAAGCGCAACAACACCCAGCACTTCCCTATCCACATAAAGCTCGACACGGGAATGCACCGTCTTGGCCTCAACTACGACGACCTCGACGACTTCTGCGCCGAAGCCGTCAGCACCGACTGCATAAAGATAACATCGGTATTCTCGCATCTTGTCGGCAGTGACGACCCAGCATTGGACTATTTCACCGAAGAGCAAGTAAGTCGTTTCGGCAAGATGTACGACCGCATCTGCGAACTAACAGGCTCACGCCCAATGCGTCACATTCTCAACAGCGCTGGTATCATCCGCTTCCCGCAGTACGACTTCGAGATGGTACGCCTCGGCATTGGTCTGCACGGACTTATGCCACAGATTACCGATGCGCTGACACCAGTAACGACCTTCAAATCAATAATTTCGCAGATTCATCGCGTTCCTGCCGGCGAAACCGTAAGCTACAACCGCAAGGGCAAACTCGACCACGATGCACTAATAGCAACAATTCCTGTTGGTTATGCCGATGGCATTGACCGTCATCTCGGAAACGGCAACTGGTATTTTATGGTCAACGGCAAGAAAGCCCCGATAATCGGAAATGTGTGCATGGACATGTGCATGATTGACATCACAGGCATCGACGCAGAAGAGCGCGACGAAGTAGTAATTTTCGGCAAGGACAACCCCATCTGCGACATGGCAAAAGTCCTCAGCACAATACCTTACGAAATACTCACCAGCATTCCACATAGAATCAAGAGGGTATATTTTGAGGAATAAATCCAGGATATATGAGTCATATTCTTACACAATCCCCCCAATCACCAGCGACCCAATTGCCACCAGACCGATTCCCACTGGGGCAACAAATTTCACCAAGATGGAAATGAATTTTGCAAACTTGAGATTGCCCTTTCCGCCAGCGGTAAGTTCCTCGATGAATTTTTTCCTGCCGAAGAACCAGCCCACATAAATCACAATGAGCAATGCTCCGAAGGTCAGCATAATGTTGGCGGTGGTATAGTCGAACAAATCGAAGATTGTCTTGTCGAAAATTGTAAAGTCGCTCAGCAAACCGAACGACAATGTGCAGAACACACCTAAAAATATAATTACAGCCGATGACAGCAAAGTTGCCTTCTTTCTGCTCATCTTGAACTCATCGACAAGGAATGCCACTGGCACTTCGAGAAGTGAAATTGTGCTTGTCAGAGCCGCAACAGAGAGCAAAAGGAAGAAAAGTATTGTAAAGATGTATTTGTTTGGTATTGTTTGGAAAATTGCAGGCAAGGTTATGAAAACCAAACCCGGTCCGCCAGCCGATTCGGCACCAAGGAAAGCCAAAGTCGGGAAAACCATAATGGCACCAAGCAAAGCAACAACAGTATCGCAGGTTGCAATCTCTATTGCCGTGGAAGCCAACGGTGTATCC
>Ga0310696_10003098_pt1 | contig 21054 bp, 15 predicted proteins | sample AusTroGonzalo_MG_4_FD_203885 | JGI IMG/M metagenome (GOLD analysis project Ga0310696, IMG submission 203885) | Bovine rumen microbial communities from tropical cattle in Woodstock, Queensland, Australia - Gonzalo_02 (v2) (version 2) | ecosystem: Host-associated > Mammals > Digestive system >... | reverse complement strand
TTTCTTCTGTCTCTTGAATGGTAGTAGTCATAATATTGATTTTGTTAGAGTTAATACATTCTGACCGTCACGGCGGGTGTACGATATCGAGTCCGTCAGCCTTCGCGACAGCAGGACTCCCAGGCCTCCGACGGGGCGGCTGCCCACGTCCAGCGTAGTGTCGGCCTCCAGCACCGAGGTCGGGTCGAAAGGAGTGCCGGAGTCGATGATGGTGAAACGAACTTCCCTGCGGTCGCTGTCGGCCCTGACGAGGATGCTCCCCTTTTCGCCTTCGGGATAGGCATAGCTGATGACATTGACCACAGCCTCTTCCAGCGCCAGGCGCAGGCCGGAAGCAGTCTTCCTGTCGAGGTCAAGTCTGTCGAAGAAGTCCTTTACGAAGACGCCGAGGCGCGTGACTTCCGACAGGTCGTTCCGCAGAGAGACCTGGGCGCTGAGCGCATCCCCCGGGTCGAAGCGGAGCGCCAGGAGCGTAAGGTCGTCGCTCTGAGGCGCTTCGCCCGCGAAGGCGTGCGCCGCAGAGCTCAGCGACGACACCAGCTCCGCGAGCGGAGCATCCCTGCCGGAGGCGAGGAAGCGCTCGAGGACCGCTGTCACCCCTTCCCTACCGAAGGCCTTCCGCTCCACGTTCTTGGCCTCCGTCAGCCCGTCGGTGTACATAAGCAGGACGGTCCCGGGCTCAAGCCTGCAGCTCTGCTCCTCGAAATGCGTATCGGGGAACGCCCCCAGCGGGAAGTTGGGCTTGGTCTGCAGCAGCCGGATCCCGTCCGACAGCACGAAAGGCTTGTCGTGGCCGGCATTGCCGAAACGCAGCTCGCCCGAATAGAGGTCGAGGCACCCCACGAAGAAGGTCAGGAACATGCAGCTGTCGTTACCGTGGCTGATGTGCTCGTTCAGCGCAGAGAGGATGCGGGACGGACTCTCCTCCTTCTGCGAGACCACCCTGAACAGCGAGTGGGCGACGGACATCAGCATGGCCGAAGGCACTCCCTTGCCGCTCACGTCGCCGATGCAGAAGAAGGCCTTGCCGTCGCGGACGTAGAAGTCGAAAACGTCACCGCCCACTTCCAGAGCCGGCTCGAGCATGCCATAGATGAAGGGCGGGAAAGCATTCGGGATCATCTCCCGCTGGATGTTCCTTGCCACCGCCAGCTCCCCGTCCATGCGCGCCTGCTCCTCCGATGCGATGCTGAGCTTCTTCTCGTTGCGGGCATAGCGGTTGATCATGAAGGCGAGGATGGCCAGGCCCAGGAGGACGAGAAACATCTGATACAGGCGCATCCGTTCCATCCGGCCAAAGACCTCGCCTTTCTTGTACACTTCCACGAGCTGCCAGTAAGGGGCCCTGGACATGTCCACCGTCTTGATCTCGAGCTCCGGTGCATCCGACCTCTGAAGCGTGCCGTAGACTATGCCCAGCACCAGCTCTATCTCTTCCTGCGAAACCAACTCCGCCGGCGGGCCTGCGACAAGCTTCCCCTCCGGGGTAATCAGCAGACCGTAGGAAGAAGCATACGGCTGGCGGCTGTTGAGCGTGTCCCCAAGCCAGGTAAGGTCCAGGTCGAGCCCGCACACGGCCACTACTCTGCCACCGGCGTCCCTCACGGGATAGGAATAAGTGGCCATGCTCAGGGAGTCGGGGCCATAGGCGTAAGGGTCGGTCCACAGGGGGCGATGATTCCGCATCACCTCCTGAAACGACTCGTTCAGAGTATAATCGTGGTCCTGACCGGCGATCTGCCGGACGACGATGGACCCGTTCTCCTTGGTGGCATAAGGCTCGAAGAGACGGCCCTGCGACGGGTAATAATCCGGCGCGAAGGCCAGGCAGCCGCCCAGCAGATGGGGATTGTCGTCGATGAGATATATCAGGGCATTGGCGACGGAATCGGGAAAGGCCAGGCTCCGCTGCACGAACCAGAGGTTCTCCTTCATCGTGGCCTCGGTAAGCCCCAGCAAGGAACTGATCTCACCTGTCATAGAGCCCATGACGATGCGGCTCCGGACTTCCAGGTCCTCCAGCACCATTCTGCGGAAGTCCCGGAACTGGATGACGGAGATGATCCCCACCATTATGGCGGAGATGACCACAATCCCTATACGGGACATCCTTCTCTTTTTCGACAAATCCATCCGAATCAATCAATTGGACCGTAAAGGCATCACTTATCCCGAGAATTCAGGCTCTCGATGAACCGCAGCTCGGCCTCGAGCATCGCCAGCTTCGGCATATCGAAGCCGGCTTTCCGGGCCTCGGCGATGGGCCGCGTATAGAGGTACTCTATCTCCATCGGGCGGCCGTTGTCGAAGTCGAGCTTCATCGAGGGGCTGTACGGAACCATACGGTCGGTCGTGGCGATCATCTGGTCAGCGAAGGCGCCCGTCAGCGTGCTGACGCCGAGCGCCTGAGCGGCCCCGACCACCTCCATCATCTGGTCGTAGATGAGCCGGCGCGTGGCGGGGGTGTTCAGCAGCCTGTCGGTCGAGGTGTTCAGCGCCACCGTCATACCGTTGAAGGGCATGTTCCACACCGCCTTCTTCCAGCGGGCTTCCAGATACGGCACCTCGGCGGCCTTCAGGCCCGCGTCCTGCATGTCGGCGAGCAGGGCCGCGAAGCGGTCGCCGGGGCAGGAGAAATTGCCTAGGTTGATCGAGCCGAAATCCTGGTGGCGGATATGCCCGGGGCCGGCTTTCGCGCTGCAGATGAAGGCCAGGCCGGCCACGATCTGCAGGCCGGGGAAGACGTCCTGGAGGTCGTCCTCCAGCCCTATACCGTTCTGTATCAGCACGACAGTGGTCCCCTCGTGGATCAGGGGGCGCAGCAGCTGCGGCAGCACGTCGTGGTTCCGCACCGTCTTCAGGCACACCAGTACGACATCCGACTCCGGCATTTCCGTGGCGCTGCGGTAAGCCTCGACCTGCGGCAGCACGAAGTCGCCCTCGCAGCTGTCCACCCGCAGCCCGTGCTGCCTGACATACTCATAATCACTGTGCAGCAGGAAGCGCACCGTGCGCCCCGCACGCGCCAGCCGCCCGCCGTAAAACCCGCCGATGGCGCCCGTTCCCACAACTGAATAGCTCAACATATTCCTTAAGTCCGTTCGTTTATACATCCGCTAATATACGAAAAAAAAGATGCATCTCACTCGTCGGGCTCCAGGAATAAGCCGACATCGCCTCCGACGGCCGGCCTGCCGGCCGCGTATGCTCAGATAATCGAGCGCGACAGCTCCACCATCAAACCTGCCAGGACAGCGATGAAAATGCTCAGCAATGTCCCGGCAAGGACATACTCGGACCTCTTTGTCTCAGAGTCACCGAACCGGATAATCGACTTGGCGGCGATCAACAGTCCCAAAGCCTCATAACAGTGCAGACAAACAAAAATCAGAATAAGCCAACGCTCGACAGTACCTATCAGTGCACCGGCATTGAATCCGCTGTCGCTACCCTCCGGCATATTCACGCTGTAATGCTTCAACATCATTTTGATGAAGATATTGGCAGGCTTCCAGCATACCAGCACCGCGACTGAAGCCGATATCGCTAATGGACTGATTCCAAAAGGAATAGCCCACTGGTGAGACAAGCACCACAGCACGGACACCCCTGCAATGACCAGGATGTGAAGCGCCTGGTCTATCACAAACCAGTACACCTGCCCATCATGATACGACTTCCATATATCAATGCAGAGATGTGACATACCGACTATCAGGGCACACCACCAGAAAGAGCATTCACAGGATACCAGCCACGACAGCGCAAATACGATAAGCGCATGAGCGTAATGGAAAGGACAACGCCACTTACGATCAGCCTTGTCTTTACAGGTTCGCCCTGTTTGCAAAACGAAGTCTGCTACAAGATGAGCCAAGAGCAGGCACAAAAACAATTCTAACCACATACCCTGACAAAATCAAAATCCTCAAAATCCTTTATAGCACCATTCAACAGTCCCCATTGCGCAGAGGTTGCACGAGTGTTCACGGAAGACTGGTAGATCCCAAGCCGCTCGCTGATATCAACTTCCTTATATCCTAACAGTTTGTAATAGATAACTTCAGCCTGCTTGGCAGAATAGGAGTCAACCATTCCACTTAGCATAGCCACGTACGAGTTCAACAAATTGCTGAATGTCTGTGGAGCCGGCTCCATCTCAAACACTGTCATGGAACTGTTTTTACTGGTTATCTCATCCAAATTACGGCCGTACATGTTTTTCGGCTGGATGCTTATAATATCATCCGTCACGGATCCGTTTTTCCTGCTTAATTCGTCAAGATTCCGACCGGACAAAGTAATAGCCTGGCCGTTAAGGATATCGTCCTCCTTACTGGCAATCTGCATACTGGCGATGCCTATCGAAAAACGTATGCCATATCGTTTAAGCATCGCGGAACAGTCATACTCTGAAACGCTCATCTTAACCAAAAGCTTCATCAAGATCGCAATCCTTAGGACATCCTTGTACTCCGGGACATAGCACTCAATACTATCCCCCCTGACAATCCTCGCCCAGAAACCTGGAGATTTTCCCTCTATTTCGACAAAGAGGTCCTGCAGCCTTTTGCGCAATTCTATCAGTTCACCCGCCGCCAATGAAGTCGAACGCACTATGTCTGCAGATATCGTAGCTACTTCTAACATAAAACAATCTTTTACTTTTACAAAAATATCTGATTTTTACCAGATAATCAAACAATATCTATATTTTTCTAGATATTTATACTTTATCGATATTTTTCTAGATATTTTTATAGCTACAACAATGATACACCCATTTCCTGACGGTGAGTATTTGGATTGCTCTACGTAGAAACCGTCAGTCTTCAAAGGATGCACCACGCCGCGTCGTGCCGGCTGATCACAGAGCAGGAACTAGTACGGCTTATCCCACCGGTTGCCCAAGGTGAGGTCCCGGTAGGCCTCGACGGCGTCGCGGAAGGTCCTGCCGGCGTTGCGGCGGAGCCAGTCCTGGAACTCCACCCGGAAGCGGAAGCCCGCGCCCAGATGCTGCTCGAAGAACGCGCGGAGCTCCTGCGAGCAGACGATGTTCGGCGCTATGACCTCGTCGAGGGAATCCGGTACCTGACGGTTGCGGACCGCGAGCCGCTTCGCCTTGGCCTTGCTCGACTTCAGGTCGGCGAGCGTCGCCCCGACCAGCTGCTCCAGATAGTCCCTGTCATCGACGTCGGTGATGTAGAAATAGTCCCGGGCGCTGGGGTACGGAGGCCTGAGGACCACCTCCTTGAGAAGGGCCTCCCCCGCCTCGGTCACCTTGATATACAGGTTGTTATCGCAGATCAGGCCGAACAGCACGCCATTGCAGTAGATGCAATAGTCACCCATCATCTTCCTCACGGCAATCTCCCCCGCGCCGGAGCACTGGTCCACGATGTACTGGACAAAATCAGCATTGCAAGCCATATCGCACAAACTTATCTCTACGCAAATGTAATCATTTTCCCGCGAATCACCGCCTCCCCCCTGCCCGATCACCGCCTCCCCCCTGCCCGATGAATGCCCTGCCCGGCCCTTTCCTGCCCTTTCCTGCCCGATAGCTGCCACAGAATGAACCAGGTGGCCCTGGCGTTCATTCTGCGGCAGCAAAACGCTCCGGAAAGGGCCTCCGGCGGTCACAGAATGAACGTCAGCACTCCCACATTCATTCTGCGGCAGTGGAGGGAGATAGATTCCTTCGCTTCGCTCGGAATGACAGAGGGACGCGAGGAATGACAGGATGAGGCGCGGGATGCAGAGCGAGCCCCCAAAGAGATTCTCCCCCATTGGAGTTTTGTAAATATTTGCATATATTTGATTTCGGAAGCCGTTGGGCTTTCGAAACAGGATTCACTATGTTTGATTACTCCGTATATCTTCAGTCCAATTATCTGTCGCGATACATCCATCTTCCGGAAAAGCTTCAGGGCCTGCTGGTGAATGGCCTGCTCCTGTATGGCATTTTCCTCGCGCTGGTTTTCCTGCTTCTGTTTTTCAACAGGGGGAGACGGCCGACCGGCTTTATGGGGGATTATCGGTTCCAGAGGATTGCTCTTTTCATCCTATCCATCCTGGAGATAGCCGTGTATCATCTATGCCCGGCGGCTTCGGACAGTTCATTGTTTTCCAAGCTGAACGGATGGTTGTGGACTATTTTGGGGTGGATTCTCATCGCCACGGTCTATATCTCGCAGACAGTAATGATACCACAGCTGCTGGAGGAAAACGGCTCCAGGACCAGGCGTTACAATACAGCCAACACCCTGCGCATCGGGGTCGTCTTTTTCGTTTTGTCCATGCTGGCTTCCTTCTGTTTCAAGCGTTTATGGCCATATTGCGGGCTGATCGGAATGGGGATAATCGCCCTTCAGATTGTCTCGGACTTGATCAATACCATTAAGAATCGGTCTTCGTTCTTCGCCTTCCTGTGGAATTCCATCTGGATGATCGTCTGTTGCTTTGCGGTGATGGCGTGGTCCACGAAGGTACTGCCGCTGCTGGTCGTTATCTTTTTCGCATATTCCTTCCTGGCAGGGCTGCTGCACTCCAGCGATGCCTGTTGCGGGAATTGCCGGACTTACAGGGATGGCCACTGCTACTATGACGGTCAGTATCATTCAAGCGGTGACTGTTGCGACAAATGGCAGTCGCGTTAGGGGCAATGCTGCTTCTAATTATCGGTGCGCCTTGCCACAGAATAGATGCCGGCACTTCCCCATTCATTTTGTGATAGAAAAACATCTCCGGTTGTCAAACAATTTTTAACTGACATCTTGTGTAATTCGGAATTTCCTCATATCTTTGTATTGTATTAAGTAACACTTAGTGTGAGTTAAATTTGTGCTAATGGAGGTTACATACAAAAACAATACACTTAGGAAGTACGCTGAGAATGCGAAGTTCAGCGTTCAAAAGTTAGGGCCGAGGCGTTCAGAGTTGTATTTAAAGCGTATCGGTGACCTCCTTGCTGCCGAGACTTTGGAAGATGTCAGACATTTGCCCGGCAACTATCATGAACTTAAGGAAAACATGAAAGGACAGTGGTCTTGTAGTCTGGATAATCCCTACAGGCTGGTTTTCGAACCACACGAAAAACCTATCCCTACCAACCCTGATGGCCAATATATATGGTGTGAAATAAAGGGTGTAGAGATACTTGACATAGACAATTATCACGGGAAATAGCATCATTATCCATTATTACGGATTGAACAAGAAAGAGTTATGGGTATCAAAGCAAAAGCATCTGAACTAATCACTGTCTACCATCCTGGAGTGACTCTCGCAGAGAAACTTGAGGAGATGGGGATGAGTGTCAAGGAGTTCGCAGTCAGGGTCTCCAAACCCGAGAAAACCATTTTTGCCGTCATTAACGGCAGCAGTTCGATTACTACGGAGATGGCCGTTTCTTTCGAATCGGTCACCAAGATTCCCGCATCTTTCTGGCTCAAGAAGCAGCAGATGTTCGATGAGTACATGGTCAGGAAGAAGAGAGAAGAGGATGCCAAGGCATCCGTCGAGTGGATGAGGCTTTTCCCTTATGCAGAAATGGTCAAGCGAGGATGGATCACTCCCAGCAGGGTGCCGGAAGAAAGAGTCAGATTTCTTTTCGATTATTTTGGAGTAAGTACGAAGAAAGCCTGGGCGGATTACTATTTGAATCAGAAACTGAAGATTGCTTTCAGGATCTCTTTAGCTTCGGCTAAAGACCCGCATGCGATGTCCGTATGGATCAGACAAGGCGAGCTTCAAGCCAAGGCTGCCGATGTTCAACCTTCTTTCGACGAGAAAAAGCTTCGGGCGACACTCCCGGCCATGAAGCAACTGATGGTTGATGCTCCTGAGGATTTCTTCCTTAAGTTACAGGCTCTATGCCGTTCTTGCGGTATGGTGTTGATTGCTACGCCTATTGTTCCCAAAGCTCCGATCAACGGAGCCACGAGGTGGATAAAGGACACACCGGTCATACAGCTTTCGGGCAGGTATAAAGGATATGACCATTTGTGGTTCAACTTCTTCCATGAGGTCGGTCACATTCTCCTTCATGGCAAGAAAGATATTTTCCTGGAAAGTGCAGGGTTGTCCGATCAAGATAAAGTGAAGGAGCAGGAGGCTGACTCTTTCGCATCAGAGATTCTTCTTTCAAGTTCTGATGAACGAGATTTCCTCCGAAACCCATATTTCACCGAATCTATCATCAAGGATGCAGCTCTGAAGTATCATACTCATCCTTCGATCCTTGTAGGTCGCCTCAAGCATCTCAAGGTCCTTGACTATTGGCAGGGACAAAACCTTAACAAGCACATAGACATTTGTTGATATCTCCAGTCTCGGCCGACAATGATTCATACCGGCCGTTACCGCGGACACACAATGAACCAAACGCCCCTGACGTTCATTCTTTGGAAGGGAGGGCGGGAAAACCGCGTGCGAAGCGATACCTTTGCCTCCAAGCTTTCTATTCTCCCAAAGAATTCGTACTTTTGGGAGTTAAACGCTTACATCCTTCCACTTATGGCACAATACCCTTGCGAGAACTGCAAGTTCCGCGCGCACTACGACAAGAATCCCAAATCGGTCCTCGGCCGCTTCTGGCGCTGGCACATCAATTTCTGCCCCGGCTTCAAGGCCTATTTCACCCATCAGGATGACGAGACCAAGGCCGCCATCCGCGAGAAGTACGACTTCCGGAAATACCAATAGGTGGACTTGTTGTATCTTTGCACAATAGATTATGGCAAACTGGAAAAAATTCATGACATCGCTCGCGGCCACAACGGTCTCGATCGTACTCACCTTCGGCACCACCGCCATCATCAACCAAAAGAAGAAGAACAACGAGAAGCGGGCGATGGTGATGATGATAATGTACGACATGCGCGAATCGCTCAAGGAGGCGGAAGAATGCGATAAAGATATGAACGACTTCTTCGACCTGCAGGTCGAACTCATCGCTCATCCTCAGCAGTTCTACGAGCGTCTTAACGAGCTGTACATCCACATTCCTGATTTCGAATACACGACCACTGCCGAGAGCATCTTCAGGTCCAATATCGAGACCATCAACACCATCGGCAATATCCTTTTCGTCGAGGCCGCATCGTCGTTCTACGATAACAGGCAGCTGTATAAAGACTCCGTGGTCTCTGATTTCCAGCGACAAGCGCAAAATGCGACAAGCAGTTACGAGAGACTCTACGGCTTCGACTCAGCCAACTACCCGTTCTACAGCCAGGCCTATCTCCGCAGGATGAAGGACAGATACGAGCTGTGCAAGACGATGATGAAAGTGAAGGACAAGGACCTGGAGGCCTTCAATCTCAAGCGGCAGAAGATCCAGGAGAAAGTCTCAGGCAGCAGCGCCGGTGAGGATCAGGAAAAGTTCCTCCTCGACATCCAGCGCCGCAACGACGAACTGCAGAAGGCCCGCCAGGAAGGGAGAAGGGCGCTCTAGCCATACCTAAGGTTTCGACCTTCGGGAGCACTTTGCCAGACGACCGGCATCCTGCTGATTGATGGCGTTTTTGCCTGCAGCACTTAAGTGACTCATTTTAAGGGAAATGATGATTTTACCCCTTTCCATATGGAATGGGGCAGTTGCATTATTTAGTTCATAATCAGGAGGTTGAGTGCTGCAGGCACTTTGGACGCAAAGATGGCGGAAAGGTGCGGGAATGACAGAGAAAAAGACTATATTTGCAGGAAAGGAATTAACCACATGGATATGAAACTTGCAGAAGCATTGAACCAGCGGGCTGACCTGCAGAAGCGCATCGCCCAGCTGAAAGAAAGACTCTCCAACAATGTCAAGGTACAGGAGGGAGACCAGCCCGCCGAAAAGCCCGAAGACCTCTTCAAGGAGCTCGAGGGCTCACTGTGTCAGCTGAAGGAATTGATAGTCAGGATCAACCGTACCAATCAGGAGACCGAATGGGACGGAATGACGCTGACGGAACTGATCGCGCGGAAGGACGTGCTGACGATGCACATCGCCGCGCTGCGCTCCGCGCTCGAGGCGGCCAATGTCCGCAGCGACCGCTACTCGCGCAACGAGATCAAGTTCGTCCGCACGGTCGATGTGAACGCTCTCCAGAAGCAGGTCGACGATCTGTCGCGGGATCTGCGCGAGCTTGATTCCAAGCTCCAGCAGGCCAACTGGATGACGGACCTCAAATGACACCAGGCGGCATCAAGTAACTTTCAGACACTCAAAGCAATACAAGCCTGAGCAGAGCGGGCACACCTCCGGACGGGAGGTTAAATCGTCCACTCTTAGATCGGGAACCGGAGCCTTTCCCACAATGGTATTGTCCGGCTCAGCATCGCGAACAGGTGCACATTTTACGGCGTACAAATTACTACCGCGTGCCGGCTGCCCGGGCGACCTCCCCCTGATGGGGGAGGTTTTTTTGTCCCCGCTCCCCTGCTGTCCCGGCACCTGAATGAAAAGCGATCCCCGGTCGAGCCGCAGATAACGGCTGGACCGGGGATGACCGCTGGACCGGGGATGACCGCTGGACCGGGGATGACCGCTGGACCGTAGATGACGGCTATGGACTATGACCGTCAGTCGAAATACCTCAACGTACGGAGCATCTCGAAGATCATGTCGATGTATTGGGATGAAGTATTGTCCCAGCTGAAACCCATGCGGTAGAGAGCCTGCATCGTGAAGTGGATGGAAGCTCCGTTCGACACGGTCTCGGCCTGGGAAGGAGACTTGGCATAGGCCACCAGGCTGCTCATCAGCGGCGCCTTGTCGGGCTGCGCCATCAAGGCCTGCATCCGCGCCATGAACTCAGGGAATTCCACGTACTCCAGGTCCTTCCCGTCCACCTTGCCCAGACGTGAAATGACGTCCTCCATCGGCAGCAGATGGTTGTTGGACACGTTGAAGACGCAGTTCTCGCGAGGAGTCCGGGCCAGCAGCACCATTGCGCGCGCCGTCTCGTCGATGGGCGAGAACTCTATCCTGGAATCCATCAGCGAATATGGACAGGCCCCGAGGATCTTGTACGCCTTGATGCGTCCCATGGCCGCATTGGCGTTCATGTTCACCTGGAACTCACCGTCCGAAGCCCTCGGCGAAAGGTTGCCCGCGCGCATGATCTTGGCGTCGAGGACGCCCTTCGCCATGTGCTCCAGGATGTACCGCTCGGCCATGAACTTGGAGTGAACGTATTGATTGTCAATCTGCTGGCCGAAGTACAGCTCCTGCTCGGTGATGTCCCTGGCCTGCGAGCCAAGGGACATGCCCGCGACGCTCTCGGTCGAGACCTGCAGCAGTCGCGCACCCACCGACTCGCAGAACGCGCAGAGGTTCTTGACTCCGCCGTAGTTGATGTCTTCGATGTCCGTTCCCTTCGAGAAATGCTTCACGTTGGCCGCACAGTTCACCACCATGCTCCAGGCCGTACCCGAATCCTTGAGCGCATCGAAGGCGGCGGGCTTGGTGATGTCGCCCTCCACGATACGGATGCGGCTTCCGATGAGCGAACGGAAGTCCTTGTCGAAGTAGTACACAAGCATTTCGCTCAGGCGGCGCTCTGCGGTCAGAGTGCCCTTCGAGCGCAGCAGACACCACACCACGGTATCGTCCGAGGTATTCTCGATGAGCTCGCGCAGCATATGGATGCCCAGGAATCCCGTGGCTCCGGTGAGGAGGATATTGCCGTCGAGGCTCAGCTTCGTGCCCGTCAGGAGAGTCTCCAGGGTGTTGGCCTTGAGCAGGTCGTTTATGGGTCCGTAGTTGTAACGGCTCACGTCGGCGTCTTCCTTGGGCGTCTGGACCTCGCCGCTAAGGAACGCCGCCAGATCCCGCGCGGTAGGATGTGCGAACACATCGGCATAAGCGAACTTAAGTCCGTGTTTCTCAGCATTTACCAGGACGTTGGTGACCATCAGCGACGTACCGCCGAGGTTGAAGAAGCTGTCCTCGACGCTCACCCTCTCCATGCCCAGCACTTCGCCGAAGATGTTGCAGAGCTTCTCTTCGAGCTCGCTTACCGGGGCCACGTAGTCTTCGCCGCTGTCGGGCGTCGGCTTGGGCAGGGCCTTGCGGTCCACCTTCTGGTTCACGTTCAGCGGGATCTTGTCCAGCTGGACGAAAGCCGCGGGCACCATGTACGGCGGCTTGAGCTTGCGGATGAAGGCGGATGCTTCCTTGGAGTCGAACTTGCCTTCCGCCACCACGTAGGCGGCAATGAACTTGCCGCCGGCCGGGCTGTCGAAGGCCTGCACCGTAACGTCCTTCACGCCGGGGCACTCGCGCAGCACTTCCTCCACTTCCTTCAGCTCCACGCGGAAGCCGCGGATCTTGACCTGGCCGTCGCTGCGGCCCACGAACTCTATGTTGCCGTCGGTACGCCAGCGCACGATGTCGCCGCTGCGGTAGGCGCGCATTCCCTTCGAGAAAGGATTCTCGATGAAGCACTCGGCCGTCTTCTCGGGGCGGTTCAGGTAGCCGCGGCCGACGCCGGCACCGGCGATGAGCAGCTCGCCCGCCGCACCTACGGGCAGGCGGCGGAACTCGCTGTCCATCACGTACATATAGGTATTGTCAAGGGCGTGACCGATAGGTATGTTGGCTTCGCGCTTCTTCACGTCGAAGATGGTGGAGAAGATGGTACACTCGGTGGGGCCGTAACCGTTGTGGAATCCGTACGAAGGCGGATCCATCGACACCAGTTTCTCTCCACCCACCGAGAGGTGCTTGAGCGAGGAGTTCTTCGGATAGTACTTGGCGTACATCACACCCACCTGGGTGGTCATGAAGCTGTGGGTGATGCCGTTGTCGGTGATGAAGGCATCGAGCAGGCCCATGTCGTGGCGCGTCTCCTCGGGGATGATGCACACGCACGCGCCCGTGGTAAGGGCGGGGTACATATCCATCATACAGGCGTCGAAGCCGTAGCTGGCGTACGCCGCGACCCTGCTCCGGCCGGTCAGCCTGTAATACTTGCGGTACCAGGCGCAGAAATTGACGAGGTTGCTCTGCTCCAGCATCACGCCCTTGGGCACGCCCGTCGATCCGGAGGTGTAGAGAAGGATGAACAGGCTCCCGGGCTCGGGCCCTGCGGGCACTTCCCCTTCGGGGAGAGCCTCCAACTCGCTGACAGTGAGCACTGGACCCTTGTAGTCCTTGAGCAGCGGCAGCAGGTCTTCGGCCGCGATGAGAAGCTTGGCCGAGGCATCGGCGATCATGAAGTTCAGGCGCTCTTCGGGGTAGGACGGGTCGAGCGGCTGATAGGCGCAGCCGGCCTTGAGGATGCCGAGCGAAGCCAGCACCATCCACTGGTTGCGGCCGATGAGCACCGACACTACGTCCTCGGGGCCGAGGCCGCGGGCGGCTATGGCCGCAGCGATGCGGTCGGTGAGGGCATCGGTCTCGGCGTAAGTGAGGGTGGTGCCTTCGTAGCTGACCGCAGGGGCGTCAGGATTGTCCTTCGCCTGCCTGCGGAAGAGGCTCACGACAGTCTGCGAAGCGTCGACCTTCTGGGTGAAATGGTTGAAGCCGTCCAGCTCCGCCAGGCGCTCGCCGTCGGTGAACTGGATGGTCTGCAGGCGCTCGTTCTTCAGCAGGCCGCGCACCACGCATTCCATCGCGTCGGCGAAGGCCTGCATGAGGGCCTGGCTGTACTTGCATTCGTCGTAGCCCAGCACGATGGACTCCATCCCTTCGCTGCCGTCGATATAGATGCTGAGGGGGAATTTCGCCGCTCCGGCTTCCAGGTTCTCACCCGTAACTTTCTGACCATTAACCCTGTAGTCGGCCAGCACGCCCACCTGATAGGCCAGCATCACCTGCGGCTGGAAGCCGAATTCGGCGGCTACCTTGGAGAATGGATAGTCCTGGTTCAGGAGAGTGGCCTGGAAGTCCCGGTCGCACTGCTTCAGGAAGGCTTCGGTGCTCTCGGCGTTGCAGTCGCCGGCCAGGGCCAGGGTATTAACGAACATTCCGAAGCTCTCGGCGGTACGGAGATTGCCGCGGCCGTTGCTGATGGTGCAGATATACACCTTCTTGCTGGCGCTGTAGGCGCTGAGCGTGAGGTATGCCGCCGCGAGGTAGAAGCTCGCGGGAGAGATGCCCAGCTTCTTGCAGAGCGGATGGATGTCGGCGTTCACCGGCTTCTGCAGGAAGATCTCGCGGCCGGGCTGGTCGTGGGTGTCGAGGTCAGGAATGACGGCCGTGGGGCTTTCCAGCCCGGCCAGCTGCCCGGCGAAGAAATCCCGGGCCGCCGTGTAGGCTTCGCTGCCTTCGGCAGCCTTCTGCCAGGCGGCGTACTGGAAGTAGGTATAGCTTTCGGGGGCAATCTCCTTGCCCTCCAGGGCGGCGCAGACCTCCTGTATGAAGATGTCGTAGCTGCGGCCGTCGAAAACCAGGTGGTGGAAGTCGCACAGCATACAGGTCTTCCCTTCCCCTTCGATTATCTCGACTCTCCCAAGAGGTCCGGCGGACAGGTCGAAGGACTCCACAAAGTTTTCCTTTTCCTTCTCAATATCAGCGTTCAAGAGTATGCTCACGGGCACGGGTATGTCATTGGGGACCTGGTACACTTCCCCTTCGCGCTGCTCGAAGCACGACTTCAGCGCCGGGTGGGCCGCCAGGACTTTCTCGACCGCTTCCTGCAGGGCCCCCGCCTTCACTTCCCCGGGGAAAGTCCACATCATAGGGATGTTGTAGACGGTCTCGTGCGGTGCCTTCATGCAGTCGAGATAAACGCCCGACTGCTGATAGGTCAGCGGCTGCTCGCGCAGGCCCTCGGCCATATCGGCCTCGGCCGCGCCGCCGCCCTCCAGCAGTTTCTTCAGTATCTCATTCTCTATGCTCTGGATGGTGGCTGTCTTGGCGAAGGTGTTCATGTCGGCCTGGACGCCGAAGCGCTTGAACAGCTCGGTGGCCAGGCGCAGGCCGCTGAGCGAGCTGAGACCGTAGAGCATCAGGGGCTCGTCTATCGCCGCGCCCTCGATGCCGGTGGTCTCCTTGAGCAGCGCTGCGATCTCTTCCTCGAGGATGTTCAGCGGAGCGGCCGCCTTGCTCCCGGCCTTGCGCGCCTGCGGCTTGGGCAAGGCCTTCTTGTCCACTTTCTGATTGACATTGAGAGGGATGGCATCGATCTGCATGGTGACGGAAGGCACCATATAAGACGGCTTGCGCTCCATTATGAATGCGTTCAGGGCGGCAGTGTCGACAGTCCCGTCGCCCACCACGTAGGCGGCGAGGAACTTGCCGCCTCCTTCCTGGTCGAAGGCCTGGACGGTGACGTCCTTGATGCCGGGGAACTCCCTTATGACGGCTTCCACTTCCTTCAGCTCGATCCTGAAGCCGCGGATCTTGACCTGCGCGTCCTTGCGGCCGATGTACTCGATGTCACCGTCCGCGCGGTAGCGCACGATGTCGCCCGTGCGGTACAGGCGCCTGAATGCCGGGTCGGACTCGTAAGGATTGTCCCCGAACGCCTCGGCGGTCTTGTCGGGCCGGCCCAGGTAGCCGTCTCCGACCTGCAGGCCGGCCTCCAGCAGTTCGCCCGCGGCGCCCACGGGCATCCGCTTGCCGGCCTTGTTCACGACGAAGGCGTGAATGCCCGGCAACGGCTCGCCGATGGGTATATTCTGCTCCTGACGGTCCACGTACTTGGAGATGACGTAGCAGATGCTCTCCGTCGGGCCGTAGCAGTTGAAGAGCTTGTACTCGGGCAGCGGCAGGGCGCTCAGCTTCTCGCCGCCGGTGAACAGCACCTGCAGGCCCTTGCAGGCGGGATAGTTGATGGCGAACTGCGTGGCCACCTGGGTGGTCATGAAGCTGTGCGTGATGCCGTTGGCCTCGAAGAAGGCGTGCAGAGCGGCAAGGTCCAGGCGGATGGCTTCGGGGATGAGATACAGCGTGGCGCCGGCCACGAGCGTGGAGTAGAGGTCACCTACGAAGGCGTCGAAGCCGAAGCTGGCATAGGCCGAGAGCCTGCTCGAGGCCGTAATGCCGGTGCGCGCGCCGTGATGCTGCGTGTAGATGCTTATATTGCGGTGGTTGAGCATGCAGCCCTTGGGAGTGCCGGTGGTGCCGCTGGTATACAGCAGGACGAAGAGGTCGTCCGGCTTGGGCTGCGACAGGGGCTTGCCTTCAGGCAGGGCGGGGATGTCGGCGGTGGGTAGCACGGGGCCTTCGAAGCCTTCGACCAGCTGCGCCAGGCCTTCATCGGCGATGAGCATTGCGGCGGCGGCGTCCTTCACCATGAACTGCAGGCGCTCCTTGGGGTATGAAGGGTCGAGCGGCTGGTAGCTGCATCCGGCCTTGAGCGCGCCGAGCGGCGCAATCATCGTATACTCGCTGCGGCCCAGGATGATGGAGATCACGCTTCCGGGCTTGGCTGTTTGCTCTATGTATGCAGCGAGGCGGTCGGAAAGGGCATCGACTTCCGCGTAGCTCAACTGCTTGTCATCGAATACGATAGCGGGATGCTCCGGGGCCTCTTCCACCCTTTGGCGGAAGAAGTCAAGGACTGTCTTGTCTGTATCGGCCGTAGCCTTTCCGGGGTTGAAGCCGTCCAGGGTCCTGAGCTGTGCGGGGCTGGAGAAGTCCATCTGTCCCACTGTGTCTGCTTCTTTCAGGGAAAGGACGGCAGTGGTCATGCTCTCGGCGAAGCTTCTCAGGATGCCTTCGGAATACTCGCTGGGACGATACCAGAAGCGCATCTTGTACGGACCTTCGGCGGGCGTGAAGAACTCGGCCGAGAGGGAGAGGCCCGGGGGATTGGTCCGGAGGTCTTCGCTGACGATGCGCTCTCCGGCGAGCTCCAGCACAGGATTGGCAGGAACGTACTGTCCCTGGAATCCGAAGTTGATGCCGGGGCTCAGGCCCAGGTACGTGCTGCAGTCGGCCATGGAGAAGAAGCTCCGCGAACGCAGGCCGACGGCCTGAGCCTTCATCCGGTCCAGGACGTCAGCGACGGGGGTGTCCGGGGCGGCGCTCAGATAGGCCGGAAGGGTGTGGACGCACATGGTGAAGGCGCTGCGCTCGGCCGCCGTCTTGCGGCCGTTCCAGATGGTGGAGAATGCAGCGGCGACGTCGGCGTTCCACGCGGCCAGCGTGAGGCCGAAGACCGTGGTGAAGAGGACGCTGTCGGCGTAGCGGTAGCGCCCGGTCACCTCGCGCATTGCGGCGCTGTCCAGACCGAGGTCTATGACGAGCTCCTTGAAGGCTTCTGTGTTTGCGCCATAGATGTCGGGGATGATGCGGCTTTCCGTCTCGGCTGCGGGGCCGAACTCCTGTGCGAACCACTGCTTGGCTTCCTCGAAGGCCTCACTTCCGCGCTTCTCCTGCTCCTTCAGGGCAATTTCGGCCCCGCCCATCTTCTCGCCGGGGAGTTCCATGCCTTCATATGCGGCGCTTAAATCGCTCAGGATGATAGGGATACAGGCTCCGTCGGCAATGATGTGATGGAAGTCGACATAGAAGTAGTTCGCTTCCGGGGTTGAATAGATTTCCAGGCGGAAGAGGCGGTCCTTGTGCAGGTCCATCGGCTGAGCGAAGCCCTTCCGGATCCGGCTGATGCTGTCGATTTCCTTGATTTCCGCGGTCCAGCTTTCATCGCCGTCCTTCATGCAGGGCATTCCATCCTCTTCCACGACACGCGAAAGGATATAGGGGTGAGCGGCCACGAAGGCTTCGAGCGCCGTTTTAAGCCTGTTCAGGTCGATGCTTGCCGGAAGGCGGAACAGCATGGCTTGCTGGTAATTTCCTGATTTGTCGTCGAGACCCTGGCTGGCCAGGTACATGCTCAATTGCGACTGTGAGAGTGGAGAAGTCATTGTTTAGTGTTGCTAATTATGCAAATATATGAATATTCAGGCAGATAAAGACCATCCTTGCCATTATTATTCGGTGCCGTATTCCCCGTATTCGCATCCTACATTTTCCGCATGGATGCGGTCGATGAGGACCCCGTGGCGGTCGAAGAGTTGGACGGTGCCCACGCCATTGCCGCCGTTCCACAGGCGGCTGTGGCGCCTGGCACCGTCCGGCGACTCGTAGTTCACGAGAAGCATGTCTTTCTTCTCGCAGGTGACATCCGTGACCATGCGCCCGGATGTGCTGCGCTGCTCCACGTGCCAGACTATCTGCGTGTCGGTCTCGCGGCAGTCGAAGTCCGTGTGGACGCGCGTCCAGGCCTTGGAGAAGTTGAATTCGAAGGGGCGGCCTTCGTACCAGAAGGCGGCCAGAAGCTTGCGCGGGAGGGCCAGGGGCCCGACCTTAGGCCGCCCGCCGCCGATATCGAAGACGCTGTCGGTGAGCTTCTTACCGGTGATTTCACTGGTAAGGTTATTGGAGGAAAGCCACACCCATGGGGAAGTGAAGTCGCGGCCCCAGTTCTTGTCGGCATAGCCGTAGCAGTCCTCCGGGCGGACGATGTAGCGGCGTCCGTTCCAGACCACTTCGCCGGAGTACTCAGACTTCATCCCTTCGGCGTGCCAGAACATCTCGAAGGCTTCCGCGTGGCGGAAGACTTCGTCTGCGCCGAAGCCGACGTTGAAGGCCGTGACCTTGCGGATACGCAGGTCCCAGGCCATGCTGCCGTCGGCGCACATCCACTCGGGGTGATCCTTCGAGCCCTCGACGCGCACGCTCCCGCGGGTGTGGTCCTCGGTGAGGAAGCAGTCGCCGGCTTCGACGCTGAACGGGACTCCCCAGTCGACGGTGATCCTTTTCCAGCCCCAGAAGCGGTGCAGCTGGGCGGCGTCCTCGCCCCAGGCACCGGCCTTGACCATCAGGTAGGACGGCTTTATTCCAGCCTTCCTGTTCTCTGGCAACTGGCCGAAGACGGGCTCGTCGCCGCCCGATGCAGGATTGCAGAGGAAGAATTCGATGAAGAAGGGCTTCGCTTCGCCGGTAATGGCGTCGTGCCCGGTGAAGGAATGCCACCACCAGTCATAGCCCTGGTGCGCCTGCGCCCCGAACAGCTGGCACGCATCGCGCGCAATATCGTGCTTGTTGAACATATCGTTATCCTTGTGAATACTTCGAGATGATGCGGAGGAGAAGCTCGCAGGCAAAGGACTCATCCGTTGTGGATATGGGGTCGATGTTGTCGAGCCGCCCGTGGGCATACACCCACCAGTAACCCGTGGAAGGGACTACGTGGTAAGTGCTTGCGGCTCTCAAGCCCGGGATGGTTATATTGACCGCGAATCCGTTTTTCTCATATTCAATCCGCAGCGCGACCTCCTTGGAGCTCCTATGCCTGAACATTTCCTTGACGTCGTCTTCGAGGGTTTCCACGCTGTAATGCCCCTCCGGCTCCGGGATGGATTCGTACAACTGATGATAACGGTCCAGGTCGAAACGCGACTCATTATCAGTCAGATACATATTCGCAGCGGTCTTGTACGCGGACTTAAACCGGCTGGAGCCTGCGATGAATACGGCATTGTCGAACATATTCCCTTTGTAGTGACGGTACCCGGTCCCGTTCTCCTCGCCGCTGATCGTGCAATACTCCATCTCCTGCAGGCCGTACTTGTCTATTATGGCCACTATCCGCCCCTGTATCTCCTTGAGCAAGGCCGCCGTCGCATCCTTCGTCCCAATCTCAATCCCAAAAGGCATCCCTATCCACTCCACCTTCTCCCCCTTCTCCCCCTTCTCCCCCTTCTCCTCCTTCTCCTCCTTCTCCACTTCCTCCATTGTCTCCATTGTCTCCACCTCCGACCCTTTCTCCACTTTCTCCTTTTTCTCCACTTCCGCACCTGCCACATCTCCACCATCCGCGCCTTTTTCACTGCTACCGTCTCCGCCAGCATCAGCTCCTTCTCTCACATTCGCCCCGGGGCCACTGACCGGATTGAAGTCGGTCAGGACTCCCCTGCCGGAAAGGTCGTCAATAATCTCCTGCAGATCTTTCCTAATAGCTTCTCCCTCCACCTGATCATCCTGCGGGAAAGGTACTCCAACCATCATCGACACGTACGACTTATTGAAGGGACTCGTCGTACTCCCCTTTTCATATACACTGTAAAGGAAACGGAAATTACCTACATCTACCGCAGTAACGAAATTGCTCTCAAGCTTATGGTCACCTCGAAGGGACTGTATAGCCTTTCGATATCTACCTGACAATAAACCGATTAGTATCAAAACAAGATACAGCGCTGCCAGAATCGCCAGAATACGGAGAATGGAATAATCGTGCTCCCTCACAGCCATCCAAATGCCGCCGAACACAACAAGCGCCGCACTCAACAAAAAAAATGTCGAGCCGATAATATGTCTCACCCTTCTTCTGGTCATTACTTATAGTCTTTACTTCCGGTCATTACGTCCTCCTCGTCCTTCTAACCTGATCACTACTCCTGTCATCCCTACACCTGTTTACAATACCATTATTCCACTACTCTTCCAGGTCATGATTGGATATGATCAATGTTTTCAAACTCCCTAACCATCGCCAAGTGCCACGAATAGTGTCTCGCTTATCAAGCCTGTCATCGAGCCAGTCATCACGACAAATTTACCGATTCTTTTGCTTTCATACAAGCATCATCCCTCCCCGCCCAGCCTCCCTTCCCGCAGGGTACCACAGGAATCGCCCTACCCTGCGGGCAGCGCCGGTTCACCCAATCACTTGCGAGCGCAGTTTAGGCGTTTCAGGACAGTTTTTGCGCTTGACACCACTTCACTATCCCGTGTCTGGCTCGTTTATGCCCCTGAGAGGCCACTTCCGCACCCGCACCTCCCATCTCCCCCGCAGGTTACGGCCGAAAACGCCATAACGTGCGGGATATGCCCGCAGGTTACGCCTCAAACCGCCACAACGTGCGGGAAATGCCCGCAGGTTACGACCGTAAACGCCATAACGTGCGGGAAATACCCGCAGGTTACGCCTCAAACCGCCACAACGTGCGGGAAATGCCCGCAGGTTACGCCTCAAACCGCCACAACGTGCGGGATATGCCCGCAGGTGTCTTTACCTGAAAAAAGTTGACTCGTAAAACACGAGTTAACAATGTTTATTTATCAAACGAAGAAGCGAGATCTTTACTATGACCGCGTCATTGAGT
>Ga0310696_10003097_pt1 | contig 21056 bp, 13 predicted proteins | sample AusTroGonzalo_MG_4_FD_203885 | JGI IMG/M metagenome (GOLD analysis project Ga0310696, IMG submission 203885) | Bovine rumen microbial communities from tropical cattle in Woodstock, Queensland, Australia - Gonzalo_02 (v2) (version 2) | ecosystem: Host-associated > Mammals > Digestive system >... | reverse complement strand
GCCAAGTCGCTGGGTGGCTTCGGAGCCATCGGAAGCCTGTTCCCACCCGTCTGGGACTGGTACCTGTTCTGGAAGATGACGGCGTTCCTGAGCATCATCCTCGCCTTCATGAACATCCTGCCCATCCCGGCACTCGACGGTGGACACGTGCTGTTCCTGCTCTACGAGGCCATCACACGCCGCAAGCCCTCTGAGCAGTTCATGATTCGCGCCGAGTACGTTGGCTTCGGCATCCTGATACTGCTGATGGTCGTAGCAAACCTGAACGATATCTTGCGTTGGTTAGGCTACATGTAGCCCAAACCCCATTAACCCCATCAGCCCCCTATGACCGAGAGCAGCACCATACCACAGGAGTGGAACCAGTTCTATCTGAAGGACGTGTCGTTCGTCAACCTGATGACGCGACGCATCTTCAACGTCCTCATCGTGGCCAATCCCTACGACGCTTTCATGCTCGAGGACGACGGCCGCATCGATGAGAAGATCTTCGATGAGTACATGGAACTCGGCATGCGTTACCCACCGACGTTCACGCAGGTGTCGACGACCGAGGAGGCCAACGAGGTGCTGCACACCACCGACATCGACCTGGTCATCTGTATGCCCGGTAATGCCGACAACGATGCCTTCACGGTGGCCCGTGAGGTGAAAGCTGCTCACCCCGACATTCCCTGCGTGGTGCTGACGCCCTTCTCGCACGGCATCACGAAGCGCATACAGGACGAGGACATGTCGGTATTCGACTACGTGTTCTGCTGGCTCGGCAATACGAACCTCATCATGTCCATCATCAAACTGCTGGAGGACAAGATGAACATTGACCACGACATCCGCGAGGCTGGCGTGCAGATGATTCTGCTCGTCGAGGACAACATCCGCTTCTACTCGTCGGTGCTGCCCAACCTCTACAACTATATCCTGGCGCAGTCGAAACGCTTCTCGACAGAGGCTCTGAACCCCCACGCTGCTGCCCAGCGTAAGCGTGGACGACCGAAGGTGGTGCTGGCCACGAACTACGAGGAGGCCATGCAGATATACGAGAAGTATCACGAGAATACGCTGGGCGTCATCAGCGACACCCGCTTCCCCTTGAAGACGGTGCCCGGACGACTGAGTCATGTCGAGGAGGGCGACCCCGAGGCAGGACTGAAGCTGCTGCGCGAAATCAGGAAGCGCGACGAGTACGTGCCCCTGATTCTCGACTCCTCGGAGACCGTCAACGCCGGGAAGGCAAAGGCTGAGGGATTCCACTTCATCGACAAGAACTCGACGAAGATGAACGTCGACCTGCACCACCTCATGGAGGAGCACATGGGCTTCGGCGACTTCGTCTTCCGCGACCCCGTGACAAAGGCCGAGGTGGCACGCGTCTCCAGTCTGAAGGAGCTGCAGGACAACATCTTCAAGATTCCTGCCGACTCGCTGGCCAACCACATACGCCGTAACCACATGAGCCGCTGGCTCACGGCACGCGCCATATTCCCGGTATCGGCATTCCTCAAGCAAGTCACTTGGCACAAGCTGCAGGACGTCGATGCCCACCGACAGATTATCTTCGACGCCATCGTACAATACCGCCACATGAAGAACATCGGCATCGTGGCAGAGTTCGACCGCCTGAAGTTCGACCGCTACGCCCACTTCGCACGTATCGGCGAGGGCTCGCTAGGAGGCAAGGGACGCGGTCTGGCGTTTCTCGATAAGGTCATCAAGCACCACCCTGAGCTTAACCAGTTCCAGGGGGCAAGGGTCAGCATACCGAAGACCGTCGTACTGTGTACCGACTTCTTCGACGAGTTCATGGACAAGAACAACCTCTGGTCCATCGCACTCAGCGATGCCGACGACGAGGTCATCCTGCAGCACTTCCTGAAGGCACAGCTGCCCGACTCGCTGATAGCCGACTTCTTCACCTTCTTCGACGCCATCGACGCCCCCATAGCGGTGCGCTCATCGTCGCTGCTCGAAGACAGCCACTACCAGCCGTTTGCCGGTATCTACTCCACCTACATGATTCCGAATCTCGACGACAAGTACGAGATGCTACGCATGCTGGCCTGCGCCATCAAGGGAGTCTATGCCTCCGTCTATTACAAGGACTCGAAGGCCTATATGCTGGCAACGCAGAACGTCATCGACCAGGAGAAGATGGCCGTCATACTGCAGGAGGTCATCGGTCAGCAGCACGGCGATTTGTTCTACCCCACGTTCAGTGGCGTACTGCGCTCGCTGAACTACTACCCCATCGGCGACGAGACTGCCGAGGAGGGCATCGCCTCGCTGGCACTCGGCTTGGGCAAGTACATCGTCGATGGTGGTCAGACGCTGCGCGTGTCGCCCTATCACCCCACACAGGTGTTACAGACCAGCGAGATGGAGACGGCACTGCGCGACACACAGACACGCTTCTATGCCCTCGACATGTCGCATGTAGGCGACGACTTCAAGGTCGACGACGGCTTTAATATAAGAAAGGTACGCGTGAAGCAGGCCGATGAGGACGGCACCCTCACCTATATCGCCTCCACCTACGACCCCATTGACCAGGTCATCCGTGACGGCATCTACGAGGGTGGCCGTAAGATCATCTCCTTCTGTGGCGTACTGCAACAGGGCATCTTCCCGTTGCCTGAGCTGTTGCAGATGTCACAGCAGTTTGGTGCCGACGCCATGAAGCGCCCCGTAGAGATAGAGTTTGCGTGCAACCTGAACAACGACAAGACGGGCGAGCTGTACCTGCTACAGATACGTCCCATCGTCGACTCCAAGCAGGTGCTCGACGAGGACCTGCAGCAGATTCCCGACGAGCAGTGCCTGCTGCGCAGCTACAACTCTCTGGGACACGGCATCAGCGAAGATGTCACCGATGTGGTGTATGTCAAGACCAGCGAGGACTTCACCGCTGCCAACAACCCCACCATCGCCTCACACATAGAGCGCATCAACCAGCACTTCCTCGACGAAGGCAGGAACTACGTGCTCATCGGCCCCGGACGATGGGGCTCCAGCGACTACTGGCTGGGCATTCCCGTCAAGTGGCCACACATCTCGGCAGCACGCGTCATCGTCGAGGCCGGTCTGAAGAACTACCACGTGGACCCGTCGCAGGGCACACACTTCTTCCAGAACCTCACATCGTTCGGCGTGGGCTACTTCACCATCAACACCTACACGGGCGACGGCATCATGCAACAGCAGGTGCTCGACCAGATGCCTGCCATCGAAGAGACGGAGTATGTGCGCCACGTGCGTTTTGAGCGTCCGCTGAAGATTATGATGGACGGTAAGCGACAGCACGGTGTGGTGCTGCTGCCGGGAGAGAAGGAGGAGTAAAAGGAGATAGAAGGAGTAAATTATCAATTATCAATTGTCAATTATGAATCTTTTTGCCGGCAAAAAGATACTTTACGTTCACGGCTTCGGCAGCAGTGGACAGTCGGGCACCGTCACCCGCATCCGCGAGGTGCTGCCACAGGCCACCGTCATCGCTCCTGACCTGCCCATCATTCCTCAGGAGGCTATGGAACTGCTGCGACAGACATGCGACAGCGAGAAGCCCGACCTCATCATCGGCACCTCCATGGGTGGCATGTATGCTGAGATGCTCTACGGCTATGACCGTATACTCGTGAACCCAGCCCTCCGCATGGGCGATACGATGAAGGAGCATGGCATGATTGGTGCCCAGCACTTCTCTAATCCGCGACAGGACGGCGTGCAGGACTTTATCGTCACCAAGGCACTCGTCAAGGAGTACAAGGAGATGACCGACCAGTGCTTTGCCGGCGTGAGCGATGAGGAACAGCATCGTGTATGGGGACTCTTCGGCGACGAGGACACCACCGTCAACACCTACGACCTGTTCCGTGAGCACTACCGACAGGCAGCACGCTTTCACGGTGAGCACCGCATGAACGACAACTCGTTCATGCACTCCGTGGTTCCCGTCATACGCTGGATTGACGACCGTCAGGAAGGACGTGAGCGACCCATCATCTACATTGCCGTCGAGGCTCTCAAGGACAAGTGGAACAAGCCGCAGAGCTCTGCACAGAAGACCGTGCGCACACTGCTGGAGAACTACCAGCTATACTTCGTGGCACCTGCGACAACAGAGGGGAAAGACTATGCCGAGACACTCGCCTGGCTCTACGACTACATCAACGTGCCGGCCTACGGCCACACCCTCTTCACCAACCAGAAGGAACTGCTCTACGGCGACTACCTCATCGACACCGCCAAGACCGACGGCATGGCCACACTCATACAATTCGGTTCTGACACCTTCAAGACCTGGGACGACATCGCCGAGTACTTTTCACGCCTCGGAGGACAGTAAGGTTGTTCGCCCCTCAACCAAACTTGTTCTCGATGCCACCATCATCAAAATATTTTACCCGAAACACAAAAAAAACTTCGATTTTATTTGGTGCAAAGTATTTTTTTTCCTACCTTTGCCTAGCAATTTAAAAATAGACCAACCAACAATCAAACGATTTTGGCACGCATTCGAATCTTCAAATACGCCTTATTGGCAGCGACACTGGTCCTCACAATGACCGGATGTCAGCACCGTTCCCATACGGCTATGCACAGTTTCACTGCCGAGGAAGATTCCCTTTTCCTGTCGTTGACAGACACCACAAACACCGAGATGACCGCTGAGATTCAGCGTGGTGTCATCCTTGAGCGCGTTCAGGACATCTATCGTCTTATCCGCTCCGAGTATATGGCCCATGGCGGTTCCTATGAGAACGAATTATTTGACAGAACCTTCTGTTCCAAGTCGTGGAACAAGCTGATGATGGACGTCCGCTGGAAGGAGGATCAGACGGGCACGCTGTTCTTCGATATCAACCACTGGTCCATGACGCGCTACTCGGGGAATTTCCTGTCATTCGAGGAGTTCAAGGTCAGGAATCTCAACTTGTATGGTAAGGTGAAGCGTGCTGTTGTCTCTTTCACCGTCTATGAAGACTTTACCTACACGCCTGCACGAGTGGAGCTTGTCTATGAGGACAACCAATGGAAGATAGACAACTTCTATAATATGAAGTACAGGATGAATGTGCGTACCGCCATGTGGAACTACATCCACAATCCTCACCTCATTTAAGCCTTGTCCAGAGCACACCCCCCGCTTTTACCTCGTCATGCCCTCTTCCCTTTGGCAGAGGCCACGCCCCTCTTCCGCCTGTCCCTATGGTTCATAGCCGGCATCGTGACGAGCACCTACTGTTCGCTCTCCGCCTCCCTCTTCCTTATTCTTCTCACAGCAGCCATCCTCACGGCCCTTGCGCTGAAGCGCCACCCGCTTTTCCAGTCACTGACGCTGGGTGTCGCCATCTTTCTGTTGGGAGCCACACTGGGTGCCCGTCAGCGCGATGAAATACAGGCGAGCGGCATGAGCGTACAGCAGTGGATAAAACAGCAGAAAGAGCCCGACGCCAACACCATCACAGGACGCAGCCGGATTTACTGCCTCCATCAACGCGACAAGCTGCTGAACCGATACCAACAGCACATCGACGGCGATGTCTATGCCATCGTGGCCGCCATGACGTTAGGCGACAAATCGGCCATCGACAAAGACCTGCGAGAGACCTATAACACCAGCGGAGCTTCACACATATTGGCACTTAGCGGCCTCCACATGGGCATCATCTACATCGTGCTGACACTCCTAACCTATCATTGCCGACGACATATACTAACCCAAGTGCTCATCGTCACAGCCCTGTGGGCATACGTGTTTCTCGTGGGCATGCCTGTCAGCGCCATCCGGGCAGCCTCCATGCTGTCAATCTACGCCCTGCTGACACTGGGCTATCGCGAGAGAGCCACCATCAACATCCTGTCGTTCACCGCCCTCCTTATGCTCATTCTAAGTCCCTATACCCTTTTCGACATCAGTTTCCAGATGTCGTTCCTTGCCGTACTCAGCATTCTCGTTTGGCTGCCCGTCCTCGACAGCCGGACATCATCCACCATCCTGCAACGCCATCTGCCACTACGCTGGCTATGGGGAATGACGGCAGTAACGCTGGCCGCCCAGTTGGGCGTTGCACCCCTCATTGCCTTTTATTTCGGACGATTCTCCACCTATTTCCTGCTGACGAATCTCATCGCCATACCAGCAGTCACCATCATCGTATGGCTGGCCCTTGCCACCCTACTCATCCCCCCATTAGCGCCACTACTCACCACCGTCACCAATGGCCTCAACACATGGCTTGACGCCATCAACCACCTGCCTGGTGCCAGCATCGAAGGCCTGCACCCCACCCTGTTACAGGTCATTCTTACATACCTTCTCATTCTCTGCATCTACTGGGCAATCTATATTCTAAATTCAAGACCGGCTCAGAAATAAACAACTGACAGCGTTTGCATTTGACCGTTAGTGCGTTACATTCGCCCTTTTCTTCATTTTGCCATCAAAGATGCCGAATTTACTCCGTATTGGCAAAAAAAGATTGAATTCTTTTTGTTCTGCGCTCGTTTTTTCGTAACTTTGCCATCAAATCATAACAATGACCAATGAATATGTATAAGCTATTATTACTGACCACACTGGCAGCACTGCTGGCACTACCAACAACAGCGAAAAACAAACGGGCTCTCACAGAGAAGGATATGGGGGCCTATCTGTTTACATTCTTCAGCGATCCTACACACTCGCTATTTATGGCTGTAAGCTATGACGGCTATACGTTTACGGCGGTGAACAACGGGGAACCAATCATATCGGGCGACTCGATTGCAGAGCAGCACGGCATCCGCGACCCTCACATATACAGGGCACCGAACGGCAAGTTCTACATCGCCATGACGGACCTGCACATCATGGGTAAGCAGAAGGGCATCCGGACCACGCAGTGGGAAAGGCCGGAACCGTTCGGATGGGGCAACAACCGCGGACTGGTGCTGATGGCATCGGACGACCTGATACACTGGACTCACCACGTGGCACGTATCGACAAGCTGTTCCCGGAGCGCTTCGGCGAGGTGGCCTGCACATGGGCACCACAGACGATATGGGACCCGCAGGTGGGGAAACCGATGGTGTACTTCTCCATACGACAGCAGGCGGGTGGCCGCACGAAGATATACTACAGCTATGCGGACGAGGACTTCACAACGCTGGAGACGGAGCCGCAACTGCTGTTTGAATGTCCTGACAGCGTGCCCGAGGTGGTGGATGCGGACATCTGTCCGATGCCTGACGGCCGCTACTTCATGACGTACGTGTCGCAGGACAATCCGGCGGGCATCAGATATATGATCAGCGACCGCATCAACCACTTCGACGACTACCACCCGGGACAGATAGACAACGAGCCGGGCAACTGTGAGGCTCCGAACGTGTGGAAACGCATCGGACAGAAGAAGTGGGTGGTGATGTATGATGTCTATAGCATCAGGCCTAACAACTTCGGATTCCTGGAGACGAGCGACTTCAAGACGTTCAAGCCGCTGGGACACTTCAACGACGGTGTGATGAAACTGACCAACTTCGTGTCACCCAAGCATGGCGCAGTGATTCATATCACCAAAGCCGAGGCGAAGCGACTGGTGCAGTACTGGGACGAGAAACAGAAAAAGCCGAAGACGATACGCAGCGGCGAGCTGTGGTATGACGACAGCGGACGACACATCAATGCGCACGGCGGCGGCATCATGAAATACGGCGACACATACTACTGGTTTGGCGAGCACAAGGACGACCACACGAGCGACGCAATGGTGGGTGTGATGTGCTACGCATCGAAGGACCTGGTGAACTGGCGCAACTGCGGGGTGGCACTGAGCGTAGCCGAGCCGCAGCAGAGCAGCACGATGGGAGGTATGCCCTTCATGAGGGGACGCGGTGCAACGGGCCCGGACATTGAGCGGGGCTGTATCCTGGAGCGTCCGAAGGTGATATACAACCCGGTGACGAAGAAGTTCTGCATGTGGTTCCACCTGGAGCTGAAGGGACAGGGCTACAATGCCGCCCGCTACGGTGTGGCGGTGGCCGACCGCCCGGAGGGTCCCTACAAGTTCCTGTATTCATCGAGGGCTAATGCGGGCACATGGCCTGTGGAGGGCTCGCCGATGACGTTCGACGAGTACCTGAAGCGCGACTTCGGCACTGGTCAGATGTCACGCGACATGACGCTCTTCGTGGACGATGACGGCAAGGCGTATCACATCTTCTCGTCGGAGGACAACTTCACGCTGCACATAGCAGAACTGACCGCTGACTACCTGCACCACACGGGACGCTACACGCGTATGGCGCCCGGAGGACAGAACGAGGCACCGGCCATCTTCAAGAAGGACGGCACGTACTGGATGATTACCTCGGGCTGCACGGGATGGGCTCCCAACGAGGCCCGCATGTTCTCGGCACCGAGCATCTGGGGACCCTGGACACAGCACCCGAACCCCTGTCGCGGTCCGAAGGCCGACAAGACATTTGAGGGACAGAGCACTTTTGTGCTTTCTCTCACCTCTCACCCCTCACCTCTCACCTCTCACCCCTCACCTCTCACCTCTGAATATATCTTCATGGGCGACATCTGGAAACCGGAGCATCCGCGTGATGCCCGCTACATCTGGCTGCCCATAGAGTTTGAGGACGGCAAGCCGGTCATCAACTGGCGTGACGAGTGGCAGCCCTCCATAGAGTAAAAACGAATGAATCACCATCAACACACCGATATGAAAAAAGCATTGATTCTGGCATACTGCTGTCTCACCGTGGTGGGCAGTCTGGCGCAACAACAACTGGGGCGGCGTCCCCACGTGCAGTCGCCCGTCATCAACAAGGACGGTAGCGTGACGTTCAACTACTATGACCCCGCGGCACAGACGGTGAGCGTGGAGGGCGACTTCGAGGAGATAAGCAACCAGAGGCTGGACATGACAAAGCAGGAGAACGGCGTGTGGACAGCAACGACCAAGGCGCTGAATCCGGAACTATACTCCTACAGCCTCTCAGTGAACGGCCAGCGCATCGTGGACCCCAGCTGGAGCTACGTGAACCGCGACATCAACACGCTGAGCAACATCTTCATCGTAAAGAAGACGGACTTCGCGGATGACAAGGGCTGGATATACTCGGTAAACGATGTGCCCCACGGAACTCTGAGCCGCGTGTGGTACAACAGTCCCACACTGGGTCAGCAGCGCCGCATGACGGTGTATCTGCCGGCTGCCTACGACGGCAAGAAGCGGCTGCCGGTGATGTACCTGCTGCACGGATGGGGTGGCGACGAGACGGCCTGGGGCGACCTGGGACGTACATGGCAGATCATGGACAACCTCATTGCCGCAGGCAAGTGTGTACCGATGATTGTGGTGATGCCCAACGGCAACCCCACGTGTAACGCAGCACCGGGATGGTGGCACGAGGGTATGTATCTGCCCGACGGCAACGCCTTCAACGAGCGTGGAGCGAAGGCCACGATGGAGGAGAGTTTCATGGACATCGTCAACTACATCGACAGCCACTACATGACCATCAACAAGCGTTCGGGACGTGCCGTAACGGGACTGTCGATGGGTGGCGGCCACACCTTCGGCATTGCACGGCTGTATCCTGACACCTTCGACTACTACGGACTGCAGTCGGCTGCCATCAGCATGGCCTTCGGCGGTTCGCTCAACAACAAGGGCACGGGTTACGACGCGAAGTTCGAGGAACAGGTAAAGCGCCTTTTCAACTCGAAGCCCGAGCTCTTCTGGATAGCCATTGGCCGTGACGACTTCCTGATGCAGCAGAACACGGACCTGCGCAACTACCTTGACAGCAAGGGCTACAACTACGAGTATTACGAGAACGACGGAGGTCACATCTGGCGCAACTGGCGCATATACCTCACGAAGTTTGTACAGAAGATTTTCAAATAGAACAGCGATATGAAGGACTTTAATTATTATGCACCGACCGAAGTGGTATTCGGCGAGCAGAGTGAAGAGCAGGTGGCTGCTCTGGTGAAGAAATACGGTGGCACGAAGGTGCTGGTACACTACGGCGGACAGAGTGCCGTGCGCTCAGGACTACTCGACAAAATCTGCGGACTACTGACAGAGGGCGGTGTGGCATTTGTCAAACTGGGAGGCGTGGTACCCAACCCGCGACTGAGTCTCGCGAAAGAGGGTATCGCACTGTGTCGCCGCGAGGGTGTTGACTTCATACTGGCCGTAGGTGGCGGCTCCGTCATTGACTCAGCGAAGTGCATCGCCTACGGCGTCTGCATGGAAGAAGACGTCTGGAACCTCTATATCGGCAAAGCCAAAGCGCCGAAGACAATGCTCCCGGTAGCCTCGGTACTCACCATACCGGCTGCGGGCAGCGAGATGAGCGAGGCATCGGTCATCACCAACGAGGACGGCGACGTGAAGCTGGGCTACTCAAACAACATGTCGCGACCGAAATTCGCCATTATGAATCCGCGTCGCACCTTCACACTGCCTCCCTACCAGACGGCAGCCGGTGTCACCGACATGATGATGCACACCATGGAGCGATACTTCACGAAGGACGATGACATGGACCTGACAACAGACCTTGCCGAGGCCGTGCTGCGCCGCATGAAGACGGCCGTCTTTGACGTGCTGAAGAACCCCGAGGACTACCGCCAGCGGGCACAGATCATGTGGGGCGGCAGCATTGCCCACAACGGACTGACGGGCTGTGGTGTTGCCGACGACTGGGCTACACACCAGCTGGAGCACGAGCTCAGCGGTATGTTCGACGTCACACACGGTGCAGGACTGGCAGCCATCTGGCCCAGTTGGGCACGCTACGTGATGCATGAGAACCTGAGCCGCTTCGTTCGCTACGCCGTCAACGTGATGGATGTTCCCAATGACTTCTCAGACCCCGAAGGCACAGCCCTCAAGGGCATTGAGGCCACCGAGCGCTTCTATCACGCCATCGGCATGCCCATCAACATTCATGAGCTGATAGGCCGCGAGGTCACCGACGAGGAAATCAAGGAGATGACACGCAAGTGCAGCCGCGACTACCAGCGGACATGCGGCAGTCTGAAGAAACTCGATGCCAACGACATGGAGGCCATCTACCGCATGGCCCGATAAGATAACAACAAAAAAATAACCGACAAAAATAGAAATGGAAAAGAGAATGAGACAAGGCACGCTCTGCGTACAGGCAGGCTACAAGGCCAAGAACGGTGAACCTATAGAACTGCCCATCATCCAATCGACAACGTTCAAGTATGACGACTCTGAGGAGATGGCAAAGTTGTTTGACCTGGAGAAAGAGGGCTACTTCTACACACGTCTGCAGAACCCCACTAACGACGCTGTGGCTGCCAAGATTGCCACGCTGGAAGGCGGCGTGGGTGCCGTGCTGACATCGAGCGGTCAGGCCGCTAACTTCTACGCCATCTTCAACATCTGCCAGGCTGGCGACCACTTCATCACCTCGAACGAGATCTATGGCGGCACCTACAACCTCTTTGGTGTGACGCTGAAGAAACTGGGCATCGAGTGCACGTTTATCTCACAGGATGCTACCGACGAGGAGATTCAGGCTGCCTTCCGTCCCAACACGAAAGCGATGTTTGGCGAGACCATCTCAAACCCCGGTTGTGCCGTCTTCGACATTGAGCGCTTTGCCAAGATAGCGCATAAGAATGGTGTGCCCCTCATCGTGGACAACACCTTTGCAACGCCCGTGAACTGCCGTCCCTTCGAGTGGGGTGCCGACATTGTCACCCACTCCACGACGAAATACATGGACGGTCTGGCCACACAGGTAGGCGGTGTCGTGGTTGACAGCGGTAACTTCGACTGGATGAGCTGCACCCACAAGGACGGGGCATTCACCCCTGCTTCGGAGGGCCCCGGAGAGACCAAGTTCCCCGGTCTCTGCACGCCCGATGACTCCTATCACGGTCTGACCTATGTGAAGGCCTTCGGACGTATGGGCTTCACCACGAAACTCATTGCCCAGCTGATGCGCGACCTCGGCTCTATACCCGCTCCGCAGAACTCGTTCCTGCTGAACATGGGACTGCAGACGCTCCATCTGCGCATGGCACAGCACTGCAAGAACGCCCAGCGCGTGGCAGAATTCCTGCACGACAACGAGAAGGTGGCATGGGTACACTACTGCGGACTGAAGGACGACAAGGCCTATGAACTGGGACAGAAGTACCTGCCCAACGGCTCGTGCGGTGTCATTGCCTTCGGCCTGAAAGGTACGCGTGAGACAGCCATTAAATGGATGGACTCGCTGGAGATGATTAACATCGTAACCCACGTGGCCGATGCCCGCACCTGTGTGTTGCATCCTGCCAGTCACACACACCGTCAACTCAGCGATGAGCAACTGCTGGAAGCCGGTGTTGCCCCCGACCTGATTCGCCTCTCTGTGGGTATCGAGGACGTTGAGGACATCCTTGACGACATCAAGCAGGCACTCGACAAGATTTAAGACCACAACAGACAAAACGCCATAACGATGAAGAAACTACTGACCGCCCTGCTACTAGTGACAGGCTTCGCCCTGCAGGGTATGGCACAAAGCCAGGAGACACCCGTTGTCAGCACCACCAACGGACGGGTGCAGGGAATCATGCAGGAGGGAACCATGGCGTTCCTCGGTATGCCCTATGCCCGTGTGGAGCGCTTCATGCCCCCGCTGCCGGTGGCGAAATGGAAGGGTGTGCGCAAGTGCGACCATTGGGGACCGATGACGATGCAGCAGACAAACCGTGAGATGTCGCAAGACGAGATGTCCGAGAACTGCTGCGTGCTGAACGTATGGACAACAGGCATCCCCGCTGCGAAAAGCAAGGGCGACGGCCTGAAGCCCGTCATGTTCTGGTTGCACGGCGGCGGTTTCGACTCAGGCACCTCTGAATGGGACCCCGGCATGTGTCTGGCAAGAAAGGATGTCGTCGTTGTCAGCATCAACCACCGTCTGAACATCCTCGGTTTCCTGGACCTCTCGACATGTGGCAAGAAGTATAAGTACTCGGGCAACGTGGGTATGCTCGATGCCGTACAGGCCCTGGAGTGGGTGCGCGATAACATCGCCAACTTCGGTGGCGACCCCAATAATGTCACCATCTTCGGAGAGTCTGGAGGTGGCGGCAAAGTGGGAACACTGCTCTGCATGCCAAAGGCCAGGGGACTCTTCCACAAGGCAATCATCATGAGTGGCACCATCCTCAACGTCAACACCAAGGCAATGACGGAGGAACTGGGAGAGGCCGTGCTGAAGGAACTGAACATCGACAAGAAACATGTTGACAAGATTAAGAACGTGCCTTACAAGGAACTCTATGCCGCCGGACAACGAGCCATGGCAGCCAGCATCGGCACCCGACGCCCCGGCACTCCGATGATGTGGGGCTTTGGTCCTACGCCCGATGGTGAGGTGCTTATGAAACAGCCGTTCCAGCCCGACTTCTGCGATTTCAACGATGACATACCCATCATGATCGGTACGACCTTCAATGAGTTGCAGCGCTCGCGCTATGGTCAGAAGATGACCTTCGAACAGGCTCATCAGGAACTGCAGCGCACCTTCGGCGATGAGACCGATGCCTACATCAGCGCCTTCTGCGAGGCCTATCCGCAGAATACCGTCCAGCGGTTGCCACAGGACCTGCTGTGCATCGACTGGCTGTTCCGTCCGAAGACCATCATCACCGCCGATGCCATCGGTGGCAAGCGCAAGGGCGACACCTATGTATATATGTTCACCGTAGCCGAGACGGGCAAAGGCTCAGCCCATGGTGCCGAACTGAAGTACTGCTTCGATGTGCTCCACCACTATCGCAACCAGATGTCGGCACAGGATTATGAACAGAACAAGCCCTGTGCAGAAAGCATGAGCACCGTATGGGCACACTTCGCACACAACGGCACACCGGGTATCAACGGGTGGCATCCCTACACCAAGGAGAACGGCGAACTGCTGGAGTTTGGCATCAACGGCGCCGAGCCTCGCATTCACAACAACCACGACCGTAAACTGGAGGAAATCATCAACCGCCACTGTTTCAAGCAACTAGACGAATTCCGAAAGACGCATCCCGAGCCATAAGGGCACGATATTTAACAAAGTGTAACTTAATACGAAAAATAATCGGTAATTTCCTTGGAAGTTATCGATTATTTTCCTATTTTTGCATCATAATTAATAACATAATGTCAATTTACTAAAACTAAGAACTATGGAAGTTAACAAAATCATGCAGGACCTGGAGCGCAAGCATCCGGGTGAACAAGAGTACTTACAGGCCGTTCGCGAGGTTCTGGAATCAGTCAAAGACGTTTACAACCAGCATCCCGAGTTCGAGAAAGCCAAGATTATAGAACGTATCGTAGAGCCAGAGCGCATCATCACTTTCCGTGTGCCCTGGGTTGACGATAAGGGCGAGGTACAGGTGAACCTCGGCTACCGCGTACAGTTCAACAGCGCCATTGGCCCCTACAAGGGCGGTCTGCGCTTCCACCCCAGTGTAAACCTCTCCATACTGAAGTTCCTCGGCTTTGAGCAGACGTTCAAGAACGCCCTGACCACGCTGCCTATGGGCGGTGGTAAGGGTGGCGCCGACTTCTCTATCCGTGGCAAGAGCGACAACGAGGTGATGCGCTTCTGTCAGGCCTTCATGACCGAGCTCTACCGTCACATCGGTCCCGATGAGGACGTGCCGGCAGGCGACATCGGCGTGGGAGCCCGCGAGATTGGCTACCTCTTCGGACAGTACAAGAAGCTCACCCACCAGTTCCAGGGAGTACTCACCGGCAAGGGCCGTGAGTGGGGCGGCAGCATCCTGCGCCCTGAGGCTACGGGTTATGGTGCCCTTTACTTCGTCCACCAGATGCTGACAGAGCACGGCCTCGACATCAAGGGCAAGACAGTCGCCATCAGCGGCTTCGGCAATGTGGCATGGGGTGCCGCCAAGAAGGCTACCGAACTGGGCGCTAAGGTCATCACCATCAGTGGTCCCGATGGCTATATCTACGACCCGGCTGGTCTCGATGCCGAGAAGATTGACTACCTGCTGGAGCTTCGCGCCAGTGGCAACGACATCTGTGAGCCTTACGCCGAAGAGTTCGATGGCGCAGAGTTCTTCGCTGGAAAGAAGCCATGGGAGCGCAAGGCCGATATCTACCTGCCCTGTGCCACACAGAACGAGCTCAACGGCGATGATGCCGACCAGATTCTGGCTCACAAGCCTCTCTGCGTAGCCGAGGTCAGCAACATGGGCTGCACCGCCGAAGCTACCGAGAAGTTCATTGCTGCCGGTCAGCTCTTCGCTCCTGGCAAGGCCGTCAACGCCGGTGGTGTTGCCACCTCCGGTCTCGAGATGACACAGAACTCCATGCGTCTGTCATGGTCTGCCGATGAGGTTGATCAGCGTCTCCACCAGATTATGTCCGGCATCCATGAGCAGTGCGTTAAGTACGGCAAGGAGCCGAATGGTTATATCAACTATGTCAAGGGTGCCAACGTTGCCGGCTTCATGAAAGTGGCTAAGGCCATGATGGCTCAGGGCATTGTATAAATGGCGCAAGGGTATCGCATAAAGCCCTTATAGATACAGAAAAAAGCCGGAAGTTTTGGAACTTTCGGCTTTTTTACTTATCTTTGCAGGCGATAGAATATGTTTAACGAAAAGACCATCATAAAACACATCCTCCGCATGGTATTGCTGTGCGCCGCATTTTTGGTGTATCTGCCCGTTGTGGCACAGACACAGAGCGGCAAGGCATCCTACTACTCCAAGAGCTTCTCAGGACGTAAGACAGCCAGCGGAGAACGGTTGCACACTGACTCGCTGACATGTGCCCATCGCAACTATCCCTTCGGCACCAGACTTCGTGTCACCAACGTGCTGAACGGCCAGCAGGTCATCGTTCGAGTGAACGACCGCGGACCATTCCGCAAGGGACGCATCATCGACCTTTCATGGGGTGCTGCCAAAGCCATCGGCATGATAGCTCAAGGCATTGCCTCCGTTACCGTTGAGAAATTAGATGAAATCAACGTCCCCTTCAAGCCCGAGGATGACGTCCTGCCGAAGCTTGAACTTGACGTTGCCGATGTAAAGGAAGATTCTATCAGTTCCGTTCCCAAATGGCGACAGTAATATCACCACGGCAGGGTATCGTCACCGCCGTTGTTGGGGTCGTAGCCACTGTCGTTCGTCTGCTGTTTCTGTGAACGCTGCTTGGCAGTCGTCTGGCGCTGTTGTTCGCGCTGTTGCTGACGCTGATAGGCACGCTCTTCAGCCTGACGTTCTACTTTCTCATCAGCTGCACGACCGACGGCAGCACCGACAACGGCACCGCCAGCCATACCTACAATCTGTCCTACGTTACTGCCACGCCATCCGCCAGTAATACCACCGATGGCGGAGCCAAGGATAGAACCAAACTGGGCACCGGTGTAGGCACCGGTTGCCTCGTAGCTGCCACAGCTGCTGAGCAGCAGGGCGGCAACAAACAGACAGGTCATTGTTTTCTTCATATCGCGTACCGTTTTTTGATTGTTCTATGGTGCAAAGATAGTACAATTGACAGACGCACACAAACGGATTTCCCTAAATCATAGTAGGAAAACCCCTACTCTTTCGGGAAGCAGAAACTGCGACGACCGGTAGCACGGAAACCGAAACGGTCGGTAGCCTCAACCTCAACGGTGTGAGCACCGCTACGGGCATTGGCAGGCAGCATCAGCGTCCACAGCTGCTGTGACGGACGGTGGCGCAGCGGATTCATGCGGTTGTACTTCGTTGGATAGACATGCTGGAGGTTCAACTCACGGGCACGGGCCACATTGGGATCTATCAGTTCCTTCTTCTGACAGTTCTGCCACTCGCCACCATCAACACGGCAACGCACCTCAGTACTGTCGCAACCACCCCAGACGGTCATCATCACCAGTCCAGCTTCCAGTTCCTTCATATCGCGCAGATGCTGGTCGAGGGTATCAATGCCAGTGACGTGGATGGTCATCTGGCGAGCCTCATCAAGCCCGACGGCCTTACAACGCAGCTGGTAGGCGGTATCATCGAAGTCCAGCACGAAATAGTTGCGGGGCGTACCCTCCTGCTGCAGGGCTGCGGGAACGCCGTCAGAATCTTTCTCTCCCACCCACCAGAAGCCGCAGGTAGCACCGGCACTGAGCTCGTGAAGACGTACTCCCCTACCCACTTGGAAGAAGCGGTTCACCTGATGCATGTGACCGGTGACGACGAGCACATCGCCCCTACCCTCCAACAGACTGATAAGTTCGCTACTGTTGCTGGTATGAGCCAGCGGGATGTGCATGCTGAGGACGATGAGCGTACCTTGAGGCACATATTTCAAATCCTGGCGCACGAAGCTAAGCTGACGCTCGGAGAGGCGTCCTTTGTAGCCCCTGGCTCCGTCAGGGAATACGTTGTTCAGCACGATGAAGTGAACACGTCCCTCATTGAAGGCATACATGTCGGCACCGAACACCTCATTATAGCTGCGTGTCTGTCGCCAGCTGACGGTGTCGGCATTGCGGTCGTGGTTGCCAAGAACGGTCCACGTCTGCTGCGGCAGCTGCTCCATCAGCGTACGCAGGTCGCCGTAGAGTTTCAGGTTGTTGTTGACCAAATCACCGAGGAATAAATTAAGAGTGAAGAATGAAGAATGAAGAATCGAGCTTCGCTCAGATGAGAGGAGTTCAGGCCACAGTGTCCGCGTGGCATACTCGAGCTCTTGATAGTTGCTGACCTGTACATCGCCAATGGCGTTCAGGCGGAAGCGGCGGTTGACGGTTCTCTTCTGAAGGGCGAAGTCAACGGTGCAGCCCTCAGCCTTCCCGCCTACATAGTGGAATCCGGCATTCACCACACGGCTTGTCGGCAGCGTGTAGTCGGCAGGCAATATGGGGAATACCGTGCAACCGTCAGCGACGGGTAACACATAACGGCCATCGCGGTTGGTGACAACGATGGTATCGCCATTGCAGACAGGGATGTTCTTCAGGCCCTTCTCGCCCTTGTCCTGCACACCATTACCGTTACGGTCATCAAAAACAGTACCGATGACGATGGGAGTAGAGGCTGATGGCTCCATACTAAACACCGACATGGTTGGCGGCAGCAGGACGGCCTTCACCTCATAGCCATCGCGCATGATGTGGCGCATATAGGCGGTAAGGGTGTCGGCAGTCATCTGGCGTACCACGTCATCATAGCGGTCCATCCATGTCCAGTCCTCCTGGTTATTATAGACGGAGTTGCGCACCCACGATGTCCAGTAGCTGGTCTGCTGGCGCTGCAGGGCGTGCTCCTTGATAAGATTCTGACGAACATCCTCGAGATAGGTCTCGAAGCATTGCGGCTGCGTGTAGAACTGCTGCAGCTCATCGTGTGTGGCAGCCACCAGTGTATCGACATCGTCGGGCTGACAAACGAAGGCGATGGTGCTGCGGCTGAGATAGGTGGGATAACGGCCAGAGGCGACAGAGGCACTGACACTATAGACCTTGCCCATGTCCTCACGCAGACGCTTCAACAGCGCCGAACGGAGCACGGCTTTCAGGGCCGAGGCATAGATCTCCTGGCGTTGCAGGTCTCCCTTCGGACGGTCCTGCTGGTACGTCAGCATGACCGAGGCTTTCTTCTGGTCGTTTGTCGGACTGACAAACTCCGTATAGTGATGGGGAATCTGTCGGGCTGGCGTCACCCATGTAGTGTCGGCCTTTCCGCTGGGCAGTGCCCCGATGTATGTACTAATATAGGTACGCACGTCCTCGAGGTCGCAATCGCCCATAAGGACAAACGTAAAGCCAGTGGCGGGACCGAAGAAGCGGTGGTGCAGCGCCAGCATATCTTCTGGCTTCACCTGCTGGTCAATGAGCGTGTCGGTCATCACGCGGTTGGTGTAGTTACGACCACCGAGAAGCCAGCCCAGCTCACGACTGAAACGGTCTTGCGGCGTATCGGGCTTCAGACGATAGTTTTCCTTCAGTTTATCAATAGTCAGTCGGCAGACAGCGGTATCGAGACGGGGCTGTGTCCAGCGCAACCACAGCAGCTGGAACATCGTCTCCATGTCCTGCAAATGGGCGGAACCGGCCACACCGGTACGCATCTTATCGACCAACAGTCGCACAGAGGCGGTGTTGCCCGTCAGGTAGTGGCTCAGTGTCTCACGGGTGAAGTCGCCGGCACCACTGAGGCTGATGACACCGGGTGCCACGATGCCTGTGAAGTACTGAAGGCTGTCGAGACCGTACTGTCCACCTTTGCGGAAGGCAGAGAGCGTCAGACGGTCGTGTTCGGTGTCGCTGCGTCGGAAGATGACGCGGGCACCATTGTCGAGGCGCAAGTCGGTGGCCCCGATTTCGGGAATGGGTTGTTCGCTGACAATGTGGTTTTGGGGCTCCAGCGATGTCAGCTGGTCGGGAACATCGGTATAGTGCCAGTAACGCTCAACGGGCTGCTGGCGATAGGTACTGATGAGCAGGCGCAGGTCGTCCTCATCAGACACCTCTTGCGTCACCTCATCGCCGCCACGCAACAGGAAGTGCTGCGGACGTGTCTCAAAGGTCTTCTGAATGAATGTCAGCAACGACAGCGAGTCGATGGCTGGCAGATAACGCTCCAGAAGCTGTAGCTCGTCCTCACGCGAGATAAGGAGGTTGCCCTCGTAGTAGTCGGCATAGATCTCGTCCATGAGATTAGCGGAGCGTACGCTGTTCTTCGACGCCACTTTGTTACGCATCGAGCTGAGCACGGCCTTCTTGGCACGGGCTATCTCCGACTGCGTGAAACCGTAGCGATAGATCTGCTGCTGGTGGCTGATGAAGTCGGCAATGCCCTTGCGTATCTTTCCTTTAGTCAGTTCTACAGAGGCATCGGTGACACCCGTAGCGCCAAGGAAACGCGAGTACTGGATGCTGCCCTTGGCATAAGCGGGATTGTCAAACGACAGCGCCGCCAAACGTGTTTTGACAAGACGGTTCACAAGACTGCGTTCTAGGTACTGACGGTAGTCATCTGCCGTCTGGACAGCGGGCGGCTGCGGCAGCAGCATGAGCATGTCGAGCTCGGTGGTCTTAACGCCGGGAGCGGTGGCAATGGTCACAACCTCCTCGGTGTATTCGGGGATGGCGGTCTGTCCGGATAATCCGGAATTTCCGGTCTTTCCGGACAATCCGGCAAACTTCTGCTTGATCAGCCGCTCCATCTGGTCGGCATCGACATCGCCGACAACGGCCAGTGCCATCAGCTCCGGGCGATACCACTGCTCATAGTAGTCGCGGATGACCTGTGGCGTGCAGTGGCGGATAATGGCAGTATCGCCAATGGTGATACGCCGTGAGTAGATGGAGCCGTTCAACAGCTCCATCACCAGGCGCATAGAATTATCGGTCTGGGTGCCGCCACGCGACAACCACTCAGACAGAATGACACCACGCTCCTTCTCCACCTCCTCCGGAGCTATCGTCAAGCCACCGGCCCAGTCGCCGAGGATGGTCAGCGTCGAATCGACCATCAAGGGGTCGGTACAGGGCAGCTGCAGCTTATAGACAGTCTCATTGAACGAGGTGTGGGCATTGAGGTCCTTACCGAACTTGGCACCCTTCGACTCCAGGAAACGCACGATGCCGTCGCCGGGAAAATGCTTCGTCCCGTTGAACGCCAGGTGCTCCAGGAAATGTGCCAAACCCTGCTGGTCATCGCGCTCGTTAGTGGAGCCCGACTTGACAAACAGTCGGTAAACGGCCTCGCCGCGCGGTGTCTGGTTAGGATAGATATAATACGTCAGTCCGTTCTTCAAACGCCCCATGCGCAACTGTGGGTCACGGGAAAGTTGCTGTGCTGATGCCAGTAACGGCATCAGCAACAGCATCAGTATCATCACTCTATTTCTCATCATAGGGCGTTGGGACATACACATATTACTTCTCAGCGAACTTCAGCAGATGAATCTGATTGGTCTTGTCTGTATAGGTCAGGTAACCGATACCTGTTGCCGTGAAAGCAATGTTCACGTCATCGGCAGACTCACCGACGGCGTCAGCAACCTTA
>Ga0310696_10003094_pt1 | contig 21071 bp, 14 predicted proteins | sample AusTroGonzalo_MG_4_FD_203885 | JGI IMG/M metagenome (GOLD analysis project Ga0310696, IMG submission 203885) | Bovine rumen microbial communities from tropical cattle in Woodstock, Queensland, Australia - Gonzalo_02 (v2) (version 2) | ecosystem: Host-associated > Mammals > Digestive system >... | reverse complement strand
ATCCTGGGATTTATTGACAAGGCATCCTCTGTTCTGACCGGGATTGTAGACCATTGCATTACTTTTCCAAAGAATGAGCAGCTGAAATTCTTTATGACTGCTGATCGTTTTCTGTTTAACGCAGGAGAGTTTCCGGAGTATGATGCAATGTATGCTCAATTCGACCGTTGCCTTCCTGAGGCAGTTACAGCTGCAGAAAGGCAAGCAGATGGTTTTGGTGCTGATTTTGCAGGAAAGCACAAAGATGATGCTCTGCATTATTTTGTGGGAGCGGGAACCCTTTATGGAGCAGTCTACTCCTATGGAATGTGTTACTGGGAAGAGATGCACTGGATGAGAACCAAGTCTATTCATGCCGCAGAGTTTTTCCATGGGATGCTGGAGATCATAGAACCTGATACCCCTGTGACCGTGTTCGTCGGAGAAGACTCACAACGCTGCCTCGGTGAACGTGTGGTCAGGTTCTTAGAAAAAGTATCCCGGAATTTCACGGTTATTGATACACGGGATTACCCGCTTGCCGGTATCGATGAAATCTACCGGGGTAACGTGAGCCATCTTATCATGCATGCCGTGACTAACCGGATCGATGCACATCTGGAGGCACTGAGCGGACACGACATGAATGCCAGAAGGTTTTATCGAAAGATGGATTACTAACAAAAAGAAAGGCAGGCTCCGGTCTGCCTTTCTCTGTTTATGGGGTTGTGATATAATGAGATGGGGGCTTTTTACCTGCCCATACCAGCGCATGCCGCTGGAGTCAGCTTTCGCAGACGCTTCAGCTTTTGGATATGACTACATCGAGCTGTGGGGAGGGCGTCCCCACGCCTATCCGCCGGATCTGCTTCGTGGCGAGTCAGAGACGGTTCGACGACTGGCGGAAAAATATGAAATACCGGTGGAGATTTACACTCCGGAACATAACGCCTATCCGTTTAACTATATGATGGGGACTCACAGACAGTGGGAAGATGCCATGGACTATCTTGCCTGCGCCATCCGCTGTGGAAAAGATCTTGGGGTCGCTTATGTTCTGATCTCTATGGGTCACAGCGGTTTTCTTCCTTATTCAGAGAGAAAGAAACGACTCATATGCTCTCTCGAATACTTGAGAAGGGAAGCCGAGGCGCTGGAACAGCCTGTGGTGCTGGAAACACTGACTCCGTTTGAATCAGATACCTGTACTCATCCTGAAGAACTTGCTGATGTGCTTGACCGTATCTCCTCTCCTTTGCTTTTTGGCATGTGCGATGTGGTTGTTCCTTTTGTAATTGGAGAGGATCCATTGAACTATGCCCGTGTTTTGGGCAACCGATTAGTCCACCTTCATCTGGCAGACAGCAATGGGGTAGATGAGACACATCTTATTTTCGGGGAGGGGCGCATGAAAGCCGAAAAGATTTTGAGAGACTTTCAGACTGCCGGTTATAACTCCCGTGCCACATTGGAGCTTGTAACGCATTATATTGATGATCCTTCTGGTGCAGCGGAAAGAATCCTGAAGAAAGCAAAGGAGTTTCAGCTATGAAAAGAGTTGCCTGTGTAGGAGACAACTGCATCGATTATTATGACAATAGCGGAGATGCTTACCCTGGAGGGAATCCTGTGAACGTGGCTGTATATATCCATCGGTTGGGCGGGAATGCCTCTTACATCGGCGCGGTTGGAACAGATCGGTTCGGAGCATTTCTTAAAAAGACTTTGTCAGAAAAGGGAGTGGATATAAGCCATGTAAAAACCCTCCCGGGTAAAACAGCAATGACCCACGTGACAATGGAGAATGGAAACCGTGTACTGGGAGAATATGACGAAGGTGTTATGGCGGAATATGTGCCTGACGCTGAAGATGTGGAGTTTCTTTGCACACACAATCTGGTGGTTACGGGGCTGTGGGGGCATTCTGAATCGGTTTTGGAACAAATCCATACGCGGGGAATCCCTGTTGCATTCGACGGCGCAGAGCGCCCCTTCGACCGTGCATCGTTAGTTGCTCTGCCGCATACCGATATTGCTTTTTTCTCAGATGATTTTTCAGAAGAGAAAGAATTGCGGGAAAAAGTCCTTCGCGTTGCAGAGTTGGGTCCCGGAATCGTAGTTGCAACCAGAGGCGATCAAGGCAGTCTCGCTTATGACGGCAAGCAATTCTATATACAAAATGCGGTTCCATGTGAAATAGTAGACACTATGGGAGCAGGGGACAGTTTTATTGCCGGGTTTCTGATGGCATGGATTCAGGGTGGATCTATTCCAAACTGCATGAATGCAGGGGCTGAAAACGCAGCTGAAACTATCGGATATATGGGAGGATGGTGAGAAGAGATGTACTCCTTGCGGGCACTCAACAGCTTTTTCTCATTTCTGGAACACCTTAGCCATCCGGGCTCTACTTTTCTGTTTGCACTGCAAAGCACAGGTTTTCTTTGACGATGTGGATTCATCTCCGTTGTTGAGAGACTGCATCAAAACAATCTGGAAAAACCCGAAGTCGAGACATCCTAAAACGGACGCCTCGGCTTCTTGTTTGCTATAAAAAGAATGTGACATTATGGAAGGCCAAGTGAAAGGATGAATTGTTTTTTACTGAATTTGGAAGAGACTCCCAGAAATTGTTTCGGACCAGAAGCATGAACAACAGGGGAACATCCAGTATCTTTGTCGTCATTAGCTGATCAGAAGGAGAAATAGTCAGATGAGAAGTGCCGAGGAGTTGATTCGCCGCCACATTGTTTTCTACGGCTGGGTTCAAGGCGTTGGATTTCGATACCGTGCCCGTCATGCTGCTGAGCTGTATGGCTGTACCGGATGGTGCCGCAACAACTGGGACGGTTCTGTCACAATGGAAATTCAGGGGACAGAGGCTCAGATTGATCAGGTCATTCTGGCAATCGAAGCCGGAAGATTTGTGAAGATTGAGAATATGGACAGCAAATCGATTCCGTTGGTAGAACAGGAACAAAGATTCCACTCTGAATGAGGAAAAAATCATGGTCTGTATCAAGAGAATAAACAAAGCTCTTGGCTGGTTTACATAATATCGAAAACACAATGATTTAGCGGGTGTGAAAGAACTGATCGTCATCGCCTAGGACATCACCCGCTACGGGACAGACCGTTACGGGAAGCGCTGTCTTGCGGAGCTCTGCCGCAGGCTTTCCGCCATCGAAGGCATCGAATGGATCCGTCTGCATTATCTGTATCCGGATGCGTTCGATGACGAGCTGATCGACGAGATCGCCGGAAACTCAAAAATTTTGAAGTATCTGGACATTCCGATCCAGCATATCAACAACGACATTCTGAAGCGGATGAACCGCCGCGGAACAGGCGACGAGATTCGTTCCCTCTTCCGCCGCCTGCGGGAGCGGATCCCCGACCTGGTTCTGCGGACCAGCCTGATCACGGGTCTGCCCGGCGAGGGAGAAGACGAATTCAACGAACTGTGCGCTTTTCTTCGCGAGGCCCGGATCGAGCGGGCGGGGGTATTCCCCTTCTCGCCGGAGGAAGGAACACCGGCGGCAAAAATGCCGCACGCGGATGCGGAGACGGCGGCACAGCGTGCCGAGCAGATTCTGGAGCTTCAGGGAAGCTTTCTGGACGCCTTTGCCGAACGGCAGACAGGCAGAACGCTGCCGATCCTGATCGAGCGCTATGACGAGGCTGAAGCCTGCTGGATCGGGCGCAGCTATGCCGATTCACCGGAGATCGATTCCTTCGTCTGCGTAGACGGCGACTGCCGGCCGGGAGAGATCCGGCCGGTACGGATCACGGGCGCCGAGAACGGCATTCTGTACGGCACAGTCCGGGAGGAGGCTGAGGGATGCTGAAAACAACCGCCAATAAAATCACGGTTTTCCGGATCCTGCTGGTCCCGGTTTTTCTGGTGCTGTGCTACAGCGGGAAGCGGATCCCGGCCCTGATCGTCTTCCTGCTTGCCAGCCTGTCGGATCTGGCCGACGGGTATATCGCCCGCCGCTATCATCAGATCTCGGACTTCGGCAAGTTCATGGATCCGCTGGCCGACAAGATCCTCGTGATGGCAGCGATGTGTTATTTTGTCGAGGTCGGGCGGATGCCCGGCTGGGCGCTGGCCATCGTGCTGCTGCGGGAATTCGCCGTGTCGGGCATGCGCCTGATCGCCGTGGAGCAGGGCCGGGTCATCGCCGCCGGCTGGTCCGGGAAGGTCAAGACCGCCGCAACGATGGTCTGTCTGTGCCTGATGCTGCTGATCGGGCCTCCCGGGCCGGAAGACTCGGCACCGGATCTTGTCGCGCAGATCAGCACGGCCGTCATCCTGATTACCACCGTCTATTCCGGCGCGGAATATCTCTGGAAAAACCGGGATATCTTCCGCAGCGCCGACTGAATAATAAGATCATTCCGTTCTGCCCGGCAGGGCGGACGGACAGAGAAGGAGCGTTTTCTATGTATCTCTATAATTCCGCAAGCCGCAAGAAGGAGCTGTTTGTTCCCAACCATCCGGACATCGTCAAAATGTACACCTGCGGACCTACCGTGTATCACTATGCGCATATCGGGAACCTGCGCTCGTACATCATGGAGGATGTTCTTGAAAAGTATCTGCGCTGGCTAGGCTATCCCGTCAAGCGCGTCATGAACATCACCGACGTCGGCCATCTGACCTCGGACGCCGACGAGGGCGAAGACAAGATGCTCAAGGGCGCGAAGCGCGAACACAAGTCGGTCATGGAGATCGCGAAGTTCTACACCGACGCGTTCTTTTCCGACTGCGCAAAGCTGAACATCAAGACCCCGGATGTGGTGGAGCCCGCCACCAACTGCATCGACGAATACATCCGCATCATCAGCAAGCTGATGGACACCGGGTATGCCTATTTTGCCGGCGGCAACGTCTATTTCGACACCTCGAAGCTTGAGCGCTATTACATCTTCAACGACTTTAACGCGGACGACCTGGACGTCGGTGTGCGCGAGGGGGTCGAAGAGGACCCGAACAAGCGGAACCGCAATGACTTTGTACTCTGGTTCACCAAATCCAAGTTCGAGGATCAGGCTCTGAAATGGGATTCCCCCTGGGGCGTCGGCTATCCCGGCTGGCACATCGAATGCTCGGGCATCTCGATGAAGCATCTGGGTGAAGACCTGGACATCCACTGCGGCGGCATTGACAACGCCTTCCCCCACCATACCAACGAGATCGCGCAGAGCGAGTCGTACCTCGGGCACAAGTGGTGCAACTGGTGGATGCACGTGCTGCACCTGAACACCCAGACCGGGAAGATGTCGAAATCCTCCGGCGAGTTCCTGACGGTTTCGCTGCTGGAGGAGAAGGGCTATGATCCGCTCAGCTATCGCTTCTTCTGCCTGCAGAGCCACTACCGCAAGGCACTGGTCTTTACCTGGGAGAACCTGGACAACGCCCAGCTTGCCTATCAGAAGCTGATCGCCCGGATCGCCGGTCTGAAGCCCGGGGACGGTCCGGTGGACAAGGACGTGTTCGCATCCCAGAAGGAGAAATTCCAGGCCGCCATGGACAACGACCTGAACACCTCGCTTGCGGTCACAGCGCTGTACGATGCCCTGAAGGTGAAGGCCAGCGATGCCACCAAGCTCGCGCTGATCGGGGACTTTGACCGGGTTCTGAGCCTCAGCCTTCTGGAGAAGGCCGAGAAAAAGCGTGAAGAGCTCAGCCGTCAGGCTGCGGCCCCGGCTGCGGGAGCCGGCTTCAGCATCATCTCTGAAAGCGGCGAGGAGGACCCTGCCGTGAACGAAAAGATCGAAGCCCGCCGGGCGGCGAAAAAGGCAAAAGACTTTGCTCTCGCCGATCAGATCCGCGACGAGCTGAAAGCGAACGGAATCGAGCTGACGGACATTCCCAACGGCGTCCGCTGGAAGCGTATATAAGTTAAAAGATTGGGGGCTGCCTCAGGCAGCCCTCGTCTTTTCTTATGCAATTCACACGCTCCCCGGAAGGCTGTGCCGTGCGCGCCAAGGGAAGCCATCTGCCCCTCACCAAGACACTGCGGGCGCTTACTATTCTTTTGCGGGTCTTTTCTCTCGCTCTATGCGCGGCGCAGTGATCTGAAGGCGAGGGATCAGTTCCAATTCCGCGCAGCGGCAGAAAGCCGAAGTCGGGCGAAGCAAAGCTCGGATCGTCGCACGCTTCCCGCGCGTCGGTATGCTCCCAGGGAGATTGTACCGTTTCGCGGCAAGGGATGGATTCTGCCCCTATCCTCAGTACTGCGGCCGCGAACAGGAGTAGGAAGTGCGCTTTATGCCCCCAGCAGTATGCGCGGCGCAGTGATCTGAAGGCGAGGGATCAGTTCCAATTCCGCGCAGCGGCAGAAAGCTGAAGTCGGGTGCGGCAAAGTCCGGTCACGCACAGGGGATTATACTCTCGTGCTGACTTTCTCACAGCACCTGATACTTGACCAGGGCGGCAAATTTGCCGCCGCGGGCCATCAGTTCATCGTAGGTGCCCTCCTCGGCGATCCGCCCTCCGCTGAGGAGGACGATGCGGTCGCAGTCACGGATCGTGGAGAGGCGGTGCGCAATTACGATGCGGGTGCAGTTCAGGCTGTCGAGGGCATCGGTGACCTTTTTCTGTGTCACGTTGTCAAGCGCGGAGGTTGCTTCGTCCAGGATGAGGATGGAAGGCTTCTGCGCGATGACGCGGGCGATCAGCAGGCGCTGTTTCTGCCCGCCCGAGATGGCGACGGCATCATCGGAGAGAATCGTCTGCATGCCCAGGGGCATGGCACGGATGTCATCCGCCAGCCCGGCAGCCTCCGCCGCTGCCCAGGCCTCTTCCTCGGTAAGGTTGGGCCGGGAGATGGCAATGTTTGTAAAAACGTTGCCTGAAAAGATGCGGCCCTGCTGCAGAACAACGCCGATCTGGCGGCGGACGGCAGCCGTATCGAGATGGCGCAGGTCTTCGCCGTCGTAATAGACAGCGCCGGTCTCAGGCTCCTCAAAGCCGAGGAGCAGACGCACCAGCGTGCTCTTCCCGGAGCCGGATTCACCCACAACAGCGAGATACTCGCCGGGTTTCACCTGCAGTTCCAGCCGGTCCAGCACCGGCCGCGTGCTTTTGGCATAGCGGAAGGTGACCTCGTTGAGGGAGATCGCGCCGCTGAGCTTGCCGGGATCCCGGCCGGCGGACGAAATCTCGGGAACCTCTTCCAGAATCGGCTCGAGCAGATGGAGGATGGGTCGGATAGCGGCCACCTGGGAGCCGAGCGCGCTCAGCTGGAGAATGGCAGCCGAGCTCATGCTGTAGGCGGAAAAGAAGTAGATAAAGAGGTCGTCGCTCAGCCCCGTCTGCAGAGCCCGCAGGAAGAGCAGCGCCAGGCCGAAAACCGTCGTGGCAGGCATCAGTGCGTTCTGAATCCGGATGAACGCCGGCGGATGGAACTCGGCATCCGCCTGCAGCCGATAGGCCTCCATAAACCGGGCCAGCGCCCTGTTTTCGGCGCAGGCGGTTTTCACCTCGCCGATGCCTCTGAGTGTATCCAGGGCCCGTCCGTTTGTGGCCATCTGCCCCTCGATGCGGTCCATGGCGTTGCGCATCTGGCCGATGACGCCGAGAACCTGGAGCACAAGCTGGGTCAGAAGCACCGCGAGAGCCGGGGCAACCATCGCAGGCGCCGCAGTCTGAAGTTCAAAGACATACACAAGAGAGAGCAGCGCCGCCAGGCCCGTCTGAAAGAAGAGCGTGCAGAGCACCGTGCAGAGCGGATCCACCAGCGTCAGACTGCCATAGATGTCGGCAGTCTTATTGATTCGGAAGAAATCCACCGGCAGGTCAAGCACGCGCGCAAACAGCGAGCTCTGGAGAAACAGCGACATTTTCTGGCTCACCCGCGCCACGGTCCGGGCCTGCACCACCGAAAAGAGGTAGCGGGCGATGGCGCAGCCGAGCAGGAAGATCAGCAGAGAAAAGATCATCTTCTCATGTCCCGACGGGATGACAAGCGTCATCATCCACTTGCAGGAGATCGGGTAAAAGATTCCAAGCAGGGTCATGGCCAGCGCTGAGAGCGCAATCATCACCGCCTCGCCCCGGGACACACAGCTTTTCATATAGAGAAGAAGGTCCCCCAGGCTCAGCCTGCGCTGCGGCACGGCGCGGTAATACAGCACCGCCTCTCTCTCCACCCGCCTGGCAGTCTTCCCTTCCATGACCAGTATCTCACCCGTGGAGCGGTCATTGCAGGAATAGCGGCCAAAGCTGCCGGGCAGCAGCGCCGCCGTCACCCCGCTGTCCAGTCTGCACAGATAGGGCCCGAAGGCATCCTTTTCCCAGCCGGGCTCAAGGATGCAGACACGCGACATGATTCCGTTTTTGCGCAGAAGGGCCTCCACATAGTTCTCATTCCCGACCCGATCCGGTTGGAAATCCGGGGTCGGGATTTCAAAATAACCACAGATCTCCCGCAGCGCAAAAGCACGGTCCTGAGACCGGTCGCTGCTCTTTTCCCGTGCCTCCGGCCGTCCCGGGTCCGTAACCCCCAGAAGTTTTCCCTCAGCGTTTGCAAGGCGCTCGCGATCGGCCGCTTCCCGGTCGCGGAGCCTTTTTTCCCAGTTCACGTTCACAGCAGGCCTCCCTTCACTGAGACGACACCAGGGTATAATACTTTCCCCGGAGCTTCATCAGTTCGTCGTGGGTACCCTGTTCCGCGATCTTTCCATTGTCCAGCACCAGAATGCAGTCGCAGTCCCGCACCGTTGAGAGCCTGTGTGCCACGATGACCGCCGTCAGCTTTCGTGCCTTGATGTTTTCCATGATCACATGCTCGGTCTTCGCGTCCAGGGCCGAGGTCGCCTCGTCCAGGATCAGCACCTTCGGGTTCCGTGCCAAAGCCCGCGCAATCGTGATGCGCTGGCACTGCCCGCCCGAAAAGTTTCTGCCCCCCGAGCGGACCACATAGTCATACCCGCCCGGAAGCATCAGGATATCGTCATGGATGCAGGCCTCACGCGCAGCCTGCACGACCGCCGTGCTCGAGAGCTTCGTGTCCCACATGCGGATGTTGTTGGAAACGGTATCCTCGAACAGCGTGCTCTCCTGGCTCACAATCGCCACGGCATCGGTAAACAGCGTCTTCGGAATTGAAGCGTGCGGCCGTCCGTCAAAAAGCACCTCTCCCGACCAGGGCAAAACCGTCCCCGTCAGAAGCTTTGCCACCGTGCTCTTTCCGGAGCCGGATGCGCCCACGACAGCAATCCGCTGGCCGGGCTGTACGGTAAAGCTGAAATCATCCAGCAGGGGCGGCGCGACCCGGGAATAGCCGAAGGTGACATGCTCGAACGCAATCCCGCCGTCCAGGGGCTGAATCTTATCCCCTTCCGGCAGGGTCCTGACCGGGAATGCCTCGTCCTCGGCATAGTTCATGACATCCTCCACCTTCTGGATGGAGGTTGCAAGCTCGCGCGTGTTTTTGCTCACCTGTGACAGGTCCTGCGCCGGCGCCGTCAGCTTTTGAATCAGCGTCTGCAGCACAAGAATCAGACCTACCGTTGTGTAACCGTGGATGATGGACCAGGCCGCCACAGACAGCACCAGCGCATTCGTCAGGTCCAGCATGAAGGTCGCAAGGCCGGTCATCCATACCGTTATGCTGTTCTCCCTTGTCCGGCCTGCGTTCACGTCCGCCTGCTGTCCGGCCCAGCGTGAGAAGTAGCCGTTGGCAACGCCGGAGGATTTGATCGTCTCGATCATGTCGATGCCCGAGATCATGGCGGCATCCATACGCATCTGGCTGTTCATCCGCCGCTGCTGAGACTGCAGGGTAAACCGGGCCAGGAACCAGGTCGTGAGGATATTGCCGGCCAGCGCGAAGGCCCCCAGAAAAGCCGCCACCGGGCTCAGACTGAACAGCGCCCCAAAATAGATGAGCACCATCACCAGCTGAATCGCCACGGGCGTAATCTTCCGTACCAGGAGCTCGGCAATCGTTGAGTTCATCGTCAGACGTGAGATCAGGTCCCCCACGGAGCGCTGCTGGTAAAACTCCGTCGGCAGATTCAGAAGGTGTCTGAAAAAGCCTGTATTCGAGCGCATCGCCATATTCCCCTGAATCCGGTAGATATGCGTCTCGCGCAGCAGATCGGATACCAGCTCCAGCACGCCGAGCAGCAGGAGCGTCAGGAAAAACTGCTTCTCCCATTCCTGTTTCGAGTTCAGCATCACATCGGTGAAGATTCTCTGATACACCGGTGTCATCAGTCCGATCAGGGCCACCGCCAGCGCATCCAGCGCCAGAAACACCAGCCCGGAACGGTACTGTGCCGCCTTGGACCGCAGATAGCCGCCTACCGTAGGCATTTTCCCATCCCGCACGAAGTTATCGCCGGGTCGAAACTCCAGCACGATGCCCGTAAAGCTTCGGTTGAACTCCTCCATGCTGACAGTGATCTCTCCGAGGCCCGGGTCATTGAGATAGGCCTTGTTTTTCCCGAAGCCGCGAAGCACCACGAAGTGTGCCATGTTCCAGTGGATGATGCACGGGATGTGCGCCTTTGTCATCACGCTCTCCACAGACCAGCGATATCCCTCCGCCACGAGGCCGTAGTTTTCCGCCGCCGTCATCAGATTCGAGGCTTTCGACCCGTCGCGGGAGACGCCGCAGTCCCTCCGCACCTGCTCCAGGGGCACATATTTGCCATGATAGGCAAGAATCATCGCCAGAGACGCCGCACCGCACTCCACATATTCCATCTGCATGATCAGCGGCACTTTGACATGCGAATATTTCATCGTCGCAGCCTCCGTGCCTCAGGGATTGACCAGCAGCATGATCGGCCGCACGTTATCCACCGTAATCACAGCATCCAACAGATCGGCCGCTTCGAGTGATCCGTTGACCTCGGCATATAAATAGTAGTTATATTCGGACGCCGAAACCTCTTCGAGCAGCCAGTCGTCGTCAATGATCTCGGATAGTTCGGCATGCGACATCGGCGTATTTGACACCTCGGTAATTTTGCCCCGCAGGGCCTCGCCGTTCGGCCGTGTCACCCGCACGAAATCCCCCACTTCGATCTTATACTTCTGCATCTGCTGCGGCGACACGAAAAGATAGCAGGTCGGTCCGTAATCCGGGCAGACACCCCTGCAGGAAACAGAGATCGGCAGCGTACCCGCAAAGGACCACACCAGAAACGACAGCAGAAGGATCAGCACGGCCACCAGCGTCAGCCAGGGCATCATCCGTGCCGTATTGACATAAGGCCCGATCTTGTCCTGCTGACTCAGCTGGTCCATACTCTCCCGGCGAAACAGATTTTCGGTTGGAGCCATAGGAAAACTCCTTTCATCGGTTGATGTGTTGGTTCGGATTACAGGATCCCCGTCGGCAGCGCCAGCGAGATATAACGGCCGCCCAGCCGGGCAATCACATTCAGTGCGGTGAGCTCTTCCGCGGCGGCCAGGATTTCGGCCTCCGGGGCAGTGTCCCTGAGGGCGCCCAGCAGCTGCCTCTCTGTTTTCACCTCATCACAGGCATCAAACACAGCCCGCTTCAGGCCGGTCAGAAGCATAAAAGGACGGACCATGCAGGGCCGGGAATCGATCAGCAGCAGCCCCGTCTCGGTTTCGGCCGCCTCCAGGGCACGTTTCTCTCCCGAGGAGGCAATGCGCTTCCACTCATAAACCGCCGTGTACAGCCGGTCATACTGGGGGTGCATTCGCTCGCGTTCGTCTGAGAAAGCGCCTCCCGTCAGGCGATAATACATGCACAGGTTCTCCACCCGGTCATCGTCGTCCCCGTAAATATACCGGTTCATCTCCTCCGGCTCCAGCTCAAGGCCGTAGGCCTCCGGTGCCTCCAGGTAGCGCGAGTAGCGCTGGAACATGATCGGAAACGCCCCGGTCGGCGGCTGGAAATGCACAATCTTCGGGATCAGCGCAGTCATCTCTTCATAATCCTCTGCTTTTTCACCGGGGATGCCGATCAGCAGGTTCCAGGTCAGGCCGAGATTGTGCCGGCGGCAGTTTTTGAGGAATGCCACGTGTGCTGCAGCGTTGTTTCCTTTGTTCATCAGTTCCAGCAGGTGGTCGTTCAGGCTTTCAATGCCCGGCTGCACAATCCGAAAGCCCGCCTGCACCAGCTTTTCTATGTCCCGCTCCTTCAGGTTTGTCTTGACCTCGCCCACCAGAGTCAGCTTTCGCCCGCTCTCTGCCAGCATGGGCAGAAGATGCTCCATCGCATCAAAGCTCAGAATATTGTCTGTCAGCTGAATCAGGCTGTTCCCGTACCGCTCGCTCAGCCCGAGGATTTCATCCCGCAGCCGCTCGGCCGTCTTGTAGCGGTAGACATTTTTCCGTCCGTTCAGCCCGCAGAAGCTGCAGGGGTGCTTCTGCCCCCACCAGCAGCCGCGGGAGCCCTCCAGATAGATCGCATAATTCGCCCCGGAAAGATAGAGAAGGTCTTTGTTCTCCTCGACAAACTGCCGGCCGAACATCGGCACGCCATAGGAGCCGGCCTGCTCCCGTTCCCACTCGGCAACATAGTCGGAATAGTCCGGCCAGCAGACCTGATTCATATCCTCCGTCATCCGATGCGGGATCGGATCTGGAACCGGTTCGCCGCGGCGGACCACCCCATACGGCATGGGTCCGGACTCCAGCCCCATGGCAATGCGGCAGACCTGTGCAAAGACCTCGTCCCCCTCGCCGAAGAAGACATAGTCGACGCTGGGATAATGGCGCAGGATGGCTGCCCCCGCCTCACCGGAGACATTGGTTCCGCCGAGTATCGAAGCGATGCCGGGCGCAATCTCCTTCACCCTTTTGATCACAGCCAGCGCGCCGTTGACCTGAGAAAAAATAGAGCTGACCGCCAGCACCCCCGGCCTTCTCCGGGCAATCTCAAGAGCGAGTTCTTCGACACACAGGCGCGCCTTTTCCCGGGCGTACGCCAGCAGAGAGAGGACTTCATCAAAAGAATACACCGGATACTCCCGGCAGAGGAAGGCCGCGAAGGTCTCGTCTGAGCAGGTGTTTTCAACGTCGGTCATATGCGCAAAGAGATACTCTTCCAGACCCGAGCTGTACGGAAAAGCATCGATCTTCCGGCAGGCATCCATCCCCAGCATGTGGGACAGACGGAACATGGGGTAAAACACCTGCGCACGCATACCGGCCTCATTCAGGCACTGGCGGAAGAGGGAAAGCGCGATGGACGGACGCGGGGGAAAATCATAGGGCGGTGAAAGCAGAACCACATCGAGCTGTTCTGCGTCTCGGACCGGGTCAACAATCTCGGGTTTCATAAAGCCTCCTCAGGGACCGGAGCGGAAATAAAAAACCGGCAGCCGGAAAACGGCTGCCGGCAGATGCGGACAGGTGAATGAATATGCGGCGGACAGCGACCTGTCCGCCGCACAGAAATTGCATCAGCAGGTTGCGGCCGAGGAAATGGAGATTGTGACGCCCGCAGCCGGAACGACCGTGGCAATGGTGGGCGTAGTGCCGCCGGCCACTTCGTCAAGCTGGGCCTTGTCAAGCTTGCCCTCAGCGGCGTTGGCGTTGACAAAAGCCTTGAGTTCGTCAACCGTAGCAGTGATGCCGAAATCCTTCAGAACCTCTTCCACCGGCTTGCCGCCCTTGGCAGCCTCGGCAACCTTGGCCTGCAGTTCGGGATCTTTTGCAACTTTTTCATAGAATTCTTTAATCGTCATGACAGTTTCCCCTTTCTTTGTTTTTGTCAAAATCAGTCTTCAACGATTCGGTCCGCCGGAAGGCAGGACCTGAATGGATATCAAAATTATAATACCCGGACAGCCTGTTGTCAATAAACATTCGTGTTAAGTTTCGTTATGCAGAGATATGAATAAAGTATATTGCAGAGATTTTGCCGGAATGCTATACTGGCGCAGGCGGAAACATCGCTGCCGGGACGGAGGGATGCCCAATGAAAATACTCGCCATTGTTTTTACTCAGCGCCGAAAGGACAAACCGGCAAGCCTGCAGGTGACAGAGGAACTCTGCAGACTGATTTCAGAGCGCGGAGGCAGGGACGTGGAAACCGAAATTGTCACGATGAGCGAGCTGCCGGTGCTGGCCTGCGCCGGATGCAAGACCTGCTTTCGCGAAGGCAGATGCCCGGCAGACGAAGCCGACGGCATGGCAGAGCTGCGGAAAAAGGTGCGGGAATGCGACGCGCTGATTGCGGCTACGCCGGTCTATATGTGCATGGTCAGCGGCTGGTGCAAGAATTTTCTGGACCGCTGTGCACGCTGGTGTCATGTCTTCGAACTGCTGGGGAAGCCCTGTCTGGTTCTCAGTGTTACTTCGGCAACAGGCGGCGAGCGGACAGCAGATTATCTGTCAGAGTGTCTGGAGGTCATGGGTGCCGCGGTTTCGGCCAGGCTTGCATTTCAAAAGCTGGGAGAGGGCGTGCTGATCGGGACGGAGAATGCGAAAGCATGCATGGAGAGCGCCGCAGCAGCGCTGTTCGACGCCATCCGTGCGCCGGAAGACTATCTGTCCGAACGGGCAGAGACGCAGTTTCAGAGTCTGCAGCGCACCTATCGCACGCTGGAGACAGTCTGGCTGCTGAGCGGGCAGAAATGCAGCAGCGAGGTGGATACCTTCCGCTGCCGCGGACTGATGAACTGCACCTCTCTTCGTGAGGCGCTGCATGCCGGAGAGGCAGGGGGAAAGCCGTGATGGAGAAAGCCGTAGAAAAAACGGAAGAAAACAGAGAAAGGAAAAGTGCGGAGCAGGGGCCTGAAGATCTGTATGCCTTTCTCCTCCCTTACGCAGAGGAGGAGATACGGACAATCAGGGCGCAGACCGGCGTTCCCATGCGGGAGGCGGCCGTGCTGGGAAAAGGTCTCCTGTTTCAGCGGCTGAAGGATCTGGCAGAGCCGACAGTACAGGCGATGCTGGAGGAGAACCTTTGCAGCATCAACCCCGCTGTCACGCTGAGCCCGCATTTTGCGTCTGAGGCAGACCGTGAAAGGGCGCTCAGGGAGACCGCAGCGCAGCTGAGGCGTCCCGAGGGCAATCCCTTTGCAAGGTACCCGCTGCTGGAGCAGGACGCCGGGCGCATCCGGGAAAACTTTCGCAGCTTTCTCATCGGCTTCCTGCATCGCCTGGATGAAAGCCGGGCGCAGATTGAGCGGGGCCTGCTTCAGGGGCGGCCGATGGGGGCGCTTCTGTCTCTCAGCGCCTCCGGTGCCGATTCGCATCTGCACGGGCAGTGTGCCCTGCGTGTCGGGACCGAAGGCGGTGTATTCTATTACAAACCGCGCGACAGCCGCTTAGACCGTCTGTACAGGGAGATCACGGAACGATTCTGCCCGGACGACACCCGCGCTCCGCTGGCAGTCTGCGGAGAGGGCTTCGGCTTTATCGAGTGCATGAAAACGGCGCCGGTTCAGAGCCGGGAAGAGGTGTCTCAATACTATGAGCATTTCGGTGCGCTGACAGCGCTGTTCCGTTTCCTCGGCACCTCGGATATGCATTATGAAAACATTCTCGCCTGCGGCGTCTATCCCGCGGCAATCGACATGGAGACGCTGTTTACCCCCGCCTCCGATCCCTATCAGGGCTGCGAAATTGCATCCGTTGACGAAATGAACCCGGTCTGGAGAGATCTTTTCTTCTCGACCCAGTCGACACTGGTGCTGCCGATGATGCTGCAGGGGAAAGCGCAGATCAGCCCGCTGCTGCGCGGGAACGCCGAAACTGCCAGGTGTCTTCCGGTTCTCGACGGGAAGCCGATCCCGATCTACGGTTTTGAGGAGTCGTACATCGGCGGTTTTTCGCGCATGTATGACCGGCTTCTGCGGGACCGCAGCGGCCTTGCGGAAATGGTGCGCAAGGCGGAAGACATGCGTGCACGCTTTGTCCTGCGGGCATCGGCCTACTATGCGCTGACGCTGCGCGAGATGCACTCGCCTGCGGGATGCGCGTCGAAAGATGCACGGGAGCGCATCCTGGCCGACCTGAACAGGCATTTTGAAAAAGAGCCGGCATATACGCCGGCAGTCCGGTGGGAACGGGCATGTCTGGAAGAGGGGGATATCCCTTATTTTTCCTTCCGGGCCGGACAGAGCGGCCTTTACGGGGATCCGCGCGGAGACATTCTGCTCAGCGGCTTCTTTCGAATGACCGCCATCGAGCGCTGTCTCCTGACACTGGAGCGTTCCGGGCCGGAGGAAAAGCGCTTTGAACTGGATTATCTGAGGAGGCGGTTCCGGCAGGGCCCCGATTCTGCAAAAGAGATCCGCAGAGAGCAGCCGGAACGGGCGCCGGAAGGAAGCCCCGATCCCCTCTCCCCGCAGGACGCGCGGGCGGAGGCCGTGAAGATTCTCGGTGAGATGGACAGGATGGCGCTTCGGCTGACAGACGGTAAACGCATCCTGCTGAGTGCCGACAAGCATCTGGTGCCGAGCCATCATCCGAACTTTGAGCGGGGTCTGCCCGGGATGAGTCTGTTTTTCGATCTCGTGCAGAGATGCCCCGGCCTGCACTGCGCAGAGACAGCTGAGTTGCTTCTCGGCGATACGGAGGAAGACCTCCTTCGGTCGCGGAGGACATACCGGCAGATGACAGAAGCCTTCCGGGGCATCCTGCATCCCGGCCTCCGCAAAGGCGTGGGCGGGCTGCTGCTGTCCCCCTGTATGAACAGGGACGGCATTGCCGATGTGCTTGACAGTCTGATGCTGATGACACGATCGTATGAAGAAGAGGACGCAAGTCTGTATTCCGGAATCGGCGGCCTTCTTGCGGGCTGCCTCGCAGCTGCTGCCCGCATCGGGGACGGAGACGAAAAAGAGATGCTGTCCCATCTGATCAGGCGGCTCAGCCGTCTGCTGATTCCGCGCGTGGAAAGCGCCGGACAGGTCTCGGGCCTCGGCCGCGGGATGGCCGGAACCGGACTCGCCCTGGTGCAGGCCTGGCAGTACACCGGGGACAGGGCGCTTTTGGAAGCAGCTGAAAAGGCCTTTTCGCTGGAGAGCGGGCAGTACCGCGAGCTTCTGCGCGGCTGGCCGGACTACGGGAAGTCCCCGCTGCCGGTCATTGTCGGGGAGAGCCTGGAGGCCGGCGCGCCGGGAATCGCCCTGGCGGCTGTCCTGAGCGAGCAGGCGGTTCCGGCTACCGGAGAGCTGGCGGATCGGGCGCTTTCATGCACGCTCGCACTGCCCTTCCAGGAGACGGACGATCTGGCACTTGGAAATGCAGGCATCGCGCTTGCCCTGACGGAAGCCGCCTGCCGGCGCAGCGACCCCGGGCTGCTGAAAGCCGCAGGAGAGAGACTGGCGCAGTCAGCGCAGCGTGCCAAGCAGGACGGCGGATACCGATCGGTCCCGCTCAGGCTGCGCAACATTCCGGATCCTTCCTTCTGGCGCGGCATCGCCGGAATCGGGTATGTCATGCTGAAATACGCGGAAGCCTGCGAGAAAGTTCAGAACCCGCTTCCTTAACCGGCTGCCATTCAAAGATCACAGCGATGCCCGGTTCGCCGCACACTTCCAGCGCAGCGGCAGAAAAGCCGAAGTCGGGCGCCGAAAGAATGCTCCCAATCAGTCTCTGTCGTGCGCGCCAAGAGAAGCCGACTGCCCCTAATCAAAGTACTGCGGGCGCTAAGAATCTTGGGGAGGAGAGCTGCCGTCCCAATACAAAGCGCGGCGCAGTATTATGGTGCGAGGGGAAAGGTATTCTCCCGCGCAGCGGCAGAAAAGCCGAAGTCGGGCGCCGAAAGAATGCTCCCAATCAGTCTCTGTCGTGCGCGCCAAGAGAAGCCGACTGCCCCTAACCAAAGTACTGCGGGCGCTAAGAATTTTGGGGAGGAGAGCTGCCGTCCCAATACAAAGCGCGGCGTAGTATTACGGTGCGAGGGGAAAGGTATTCTTCCGCGCAATGGCAGAAAACCATAGTCGGCGCTCCCAAGCAGTCTGCAGCGTTTCGCGGCAAAAGATGGGTTCTGCCCCTGATGGGCTCTCTGCGGCCGCGAATCCCGTACTGCATGGCCGTCGCGGTAGCCACGACTGTATAGCCGGTAGAAGGCCCCCTTGTCTCTCTTCAGTGTATCGACGCATTCTGTGTCTTCCGGTGCAACAATGAAAATACGGCCTTCTTTCTCCAGTTCTTTTGCTCTTGCAATACCCCAGTTGTATCTTTCTGCCCGGGCGTGAAAACACTCCGCGCTTCAGGGAACTGTTTTCGGATTCCGGCAGCAAGAACATCGTCTTTTTTGCTTGTACGGATGGTATCGCGTGGCTTGGTAAGAATCAGAACCACGCGGTCACAACCCAGAGAAAACGTTTTTTCAACAGGGACAGGATCGGAAAGCGCGCCGTCGTAACAATCTTGTGATTTATAGAGCAAAAAAGCTGAGGCGGTAGATCATCTTCCCCAGCTTTCCTGCTTAAAAAAATGGATTTTTATAGAAATCGAATGATTGATTTGAGTGATTAATTGAGTGATAGCCTTAAAAACGCCTGTTCTTTCTACGTTTTTTTATGACTCTTTTTCTCCTAAGCGACATATCAAACGTTAGAATTGACTCACTCCTATATGTTCAAAACCAAAAAACAAAAGGCCGGTGCTTTTCGTGCATCGACCTTAAGTCTATCCATATTGCGCTTTCATTTTTCGTAAGTTCTTCGTAAGGTCAGTTTAAGAGCCTGTCAAAAGTTCCGAAAAATGACGCAAAATCCGATAGTATCAGGTAATTTGTGCGGGATAGTTACGTCTTAATACATTCCGCCCATATCGGGGGCTGCGGGCATCGGCGGGTTCTTCTCGGGGATGTCGGCAACCAGGCTCTCGGTGGTGAGGACCATCGAGGCGACGGAAGCGGCGTTTTCAAGCGCGCTGCGGCAGACCTTGGTCGGGTCGACGATGCCGAGCTCGATCATATCGCCGTAGCAGTCGTTGGCGGCGTCGTAACCGAAGTTGACGTTGTCGCTGCCGGCGACCGTGTTCAGAACGACGGCGCCTTCGACACCGGCGTTGGCTGCGATCTGCATGATCGGGGACTTCAGGGCCTTTGCCACGATGGCGGCGCCGGTCTTCTCGTCACCCTCGAGGGATCCGACGAGCTTCTCGGCCGCCTTGGCGGCGATGACGTAGGCGCTGCCGCCGCCGGCGACGATGCCTTCGGCAACGGCTGCACGGGTGGCGTTCAGGGCGTCCTCAATGCGGAGCTTCTTCTCCTTCATCTCGGTCTCGGTGGCTGCACCGACCTTGATGACGGCGACACCGCCGGACAGCTTGGCAAGACGCTCCTGCAGCTTCTCGCGGTCATAGTCGGACGTGGTGGTCTCGATCTGACGCTCGATCTGAGCGGCGCGGGCACGGATCTCCTTGGACTCGCCGGCGCCGTCGACGATGACGGTGTTCTCCTTGGTGACCTTGACCTGGTGTGCCTGGCCCAGCATCGAGAGGTCGGCTTCCTTCAGTTCCATGCCGAGCTCGCTCGAGATGACCTGGCCGCCGGTCAGGATGGCGATATCCTGCAGCATTTCCTTGCGGCGATCGCCGAAGCCGGGGGCCTTGACGCAGATGCAGGTGAAGGTGCCGCGCAGCTTGTTCAGCACGATGGTCGCCAGGGCTTCGCCCTCGACGTCCTCAGCGATGATGAGCAGCTTGCGGCCGGTCTTGACGATCTGCTCCAGCAGGGGCAGGACTTCCTGAATGTTCGAGATCTTCTTGTCGGTGATCAGGATCAGGGCGTCGTCAATGACGGCTTCCATCTTGTCGGGGTCGGTGACCATGTAGGGGCTGAGATAGCCGCGGTCAAACTGCATGCCTTCGACGACCTCGCTGTAGGTCTCGGCGGTCTTGGACTCTTCAATCGTGATGACGCCGTTCTGGCTGACCTTCTCCATGGCCTCGGAAATCAGCGAGCCGATGAGCTCGTCGCCGGAAGAGATGGTGCCGACACGGGCGATGTCCTTGGAGCCGGAAACCGGCTGAGACACGGACTTGACAGCCTCAACGGCCTCTGCGGCGGCCTTCTGGATGCCCTTCTTCATGACCATCGGGTTTGCACCCGCGGCGAGGTTCTTGAGGCCTTCGCTGATCATGGCCTGGGCGAGAACCGTGGCGGTGGTGGTGCCGTCGCCGGCCACATCGTTGGTCTTGGTCGAGACTTCCTTGATGAGCTGGGCGCCCATGTTCTCAAAGGCGTCTTCCAGTTCGATCTCCTTGGCGATGGTGACACCGTCGTTGGTGATCAGCGGGGTGCCGTACTTCTTGTCGAGAACGACGTTGCGGCCTTTGGGGCCGAGGGTAATCTTAACGGTATCGGCGAGCTGGTTTACACCGCGCTCAATGGCCTTGCGGGCTTCTTCACCGTAAATAATCTGTTTTGCCATAGTTCTTTTCCTCCTGCATTACTCAAGTACGGCAAGGATGTCGCCCTGGCGGACAATGGTGTACTCCACGTCTTCCAGCTTGACCTTCGTGCCGGTGTATTTGCCGACCAGAACACTCTGACCGGGCTTGACAATCATGGTGACCTCGTTGCCGTCCACCATGCCGCCGGGGCCTATCTCGACAACTTCGTATACCTCGGGCTTCTCCTGTGCGGAAGAAGTGAGAAAGATACCGGAAGCGGTACGCTCTTCGGCTGCGTTCTGCTTGAGAACGACGCGATCTGCTAAGGGTTTGAGCTTCATATTCTTAACCTCCATGAATAATGTATTACAAAATTCAGCATCGTTAGCACTCAAAACATCTGAGTGCTAACGATGCTAATAATACCACACTTTTCTATTTTTTCAAGCCCCTGAGGGAGAAAATTTATAAACTTTTTGTTACGTCTTATTGTTGCAGGCTCCCGAACTCCGTTTTCTGCTCACAGTGCGAGAGGGGGATTGTCTGTGCCCCTGCTGATGCCGGCGGGGACGATCAGGCGCAGGGCCTTCGGCAGCAGATGCATGCTGACCGTGTCGGCATAGAGCGCCTCGCCGTCGAGGTTGATGACGTCCTCGCCGTCAAACTCGATGTACAGGTCCGTACCCTGCAGATGGGTGATATACTGGGGCAGTTCGTCGGCGTGCCCGTCGGCGTATTTCTTGATCAGCCGCGCAAAGGTCAGCAGCGAGACCTGTTTCACGATGTACA
>Ga0310696_10003093_pt1 | contig 21073 bp, 20 predicted proteins | sample AusTroGonzalo_MG_4_FD_203885 | JGI IMG/M metagenome (GOLD analysis project Ga0310696, IMG submission 203885) | Bovine rumen microbial communities from tropical cattle in Woodstock, Queensland, Australia - Gonzalo_02 (v2) (version 2) | ecosystem: Host-associated > Mammals > Digestive system >... | reverse complement strand
AGGAGCCTGTGCCACCGAGACCGATAATGCCAACTTTCAGACCCATGAACTTGTCGCTAAGAGTGGTAATACCAGCACGGCTGGCGTTGGTGTCCATGTAACGAAACGGAGTCTCTTCTTGAATTGACTCAATACCTATGTTCAATCGAAGCCATGCATCTGAATCCAGATTGAGTGCGGGTGCTGCTATGATGTCAAAATAATGCTTGACCTTCTCGTAGTAGTCGGGATAGTCACCGTTAGGAGGAAATTCCTCTTTCTCGGCGTGACAGGAGAAATAGAAGTTGGCTGTATAACCATTGCAGATGGCTTTCTGTACAGCAGAGTTGACAAGCGAGGGCAGTGGGTTCCCTTTTACATCGCATGGACGGTCACCAATCCAATAGGCCGTGTGGTCGTTGGGTCGTATAGTCCGGTCGCCCGATGTGCATAGAGGCATAAGAAGAGTGCCTTCCCTGATTAAACGAGCATCGTTGAGATAGGGGATGTGGTGGACGATGAGCCATCCACCACGTTCCTCCATCACAAAGCCCTCCTGTTGCAGGCGCTGTAAGTCAGCGTTAAGACTGATGAGTGCTTTTAACATTGAAATCCATTTTGTTACGTACATACACTTCGGTTCCAGGTGACATTAGGCCTGAGGGATTCTCCTTTGGACCGTTGCTATACTTGACGATATAGCCAACTGAACCTTGGCCTGGCACGTGGGCGAGTTCCACAATCTGCTCATATGATACTTTCTCCTTGTGATAGTCATAGGGGGTGCCATTGACAAAGATGACGGTTTTCTTGCCAAGTGTGATGAATTTCTCGACGCCGGGTTTGCCCAGGTCAATCAGGTCATCACAACTTACGAAATGGTCTTGCCAGCCGTGTGGCATATCAACATAGAGCTCAGCATCGGCGGGTAACCCTGCCGTCTGACGGATTTCCAGACCAGAAATGATCTGTTTACTGCTTTGGTAATTGTGACTATCTACTTTGAAATGATAGGATTTAGGGCCCTTGGGGGCGGTCATTATCTCATTCATAATTTGTAAATTCATTTAATAAAAGTTAATACTATTTAAAAACCTTAACCTAAAAGAGGCAAGGGGAAATAATAACCGATTCGGGAGAGTATTTGGTAATAAAATAGAAATTGATTACCTTTGAAGTCCCTATCCGGGGGTCTTCTTTCTCCATTTAGGTGAGGCTGAGTCTTATCAATCGGGAAGTTAGACCTATATCATCGCGCCAACTGCAATTGGTGCGATGATTTTTTCGCCTCCTGTGTTCATGTCATATCCGCCTCCTTTTTGTTTTTCTTGTTAACTCTTTTAATCATCTTGTACACCATGCCCCCAACCGTTGCATCTAAGGATGCGTCACGAGTAAGGTCATACATGACGGTATAGTTTTTATAGTCAATCCCTAGCTCATTAAACAAGACGGTCGTGGGTAAAGAGTAATAACCTGAAGAATAATCTACCTTAAAACCATCCTCGTCAGGCTCATTGCAAACAATCAGATATAATAATCCCGTAGTCTCATCATCCCCGGCAATTTTGATATGGGATTCCGGATTCAACTGGAGAACTTTGGCTGTTCCTGCGGTGAATCCCAGTTTGCCGGTACTCTGTATGGTGCATTTTAGCTTTACACTGTACTGTTTTGCACTATAAACTTTAATAGCCATAATTGTTTATTTCTTATATATGAACCTTGATGCAAATTGCATGTGTTGTGCTGCATAAAGCCCAAATAAATATTAATAGAGGCCCAAAATAAATCTCAAGGAACTTACGAGGAGCTTTAGCTTATCTGCAATCCTTTTCGAAAGGCGCTCGCTGCAAATATATGGATTCTCTTCAAAAATAGCAAAAGGATTCGTGAAATTTCTCAACAAATTTTCAACATGGCCGATTGGCGCGCCAAACGTATTGTCGTCTATAGAAGGGAAGGGGTTTATGTCATTTTTGGCACCTTGCTTTCGTTATTTTGCTGTGAATCAGCGTTTTATATGCCACGCCTCATACACGGCTGTCAGCCCTTCCTTCACCACCTGGCACACTGGAGGTTAAAGGGGAAGTTTACATTTTTAGGGACGGCTACCCTTCTTTATTATTAGTAAACAATTGCCGGTAAACTTCCGCCTTCTTCTCCAGGGAGAGGGGATAGGCTCGTGATGTTGAGGGCATTCGCCAGAAGGTAATAGGTTCCTTCGCTTCGCTCGGAATGACAGAAGGTTCGCTCGGAATGACGGTGTGGCCTCCCACAGGCGGAACCGCGCAGTCGAAGGTTTGGGAGACGATGGTGCTGGCTTTTTCGCCGGTGGTGACGAGGGTGTAGCAGGTCGGGATGCGGGCTAGGAGGGCTGGGATGTCGGTGGGGGTGACGACCTCCAGGAAGGCGTCGGAGGCATTGTCTTTCAGCCGCCTGACCTCGCAGGCAGTGTCGTAGAACGCCAGGCCGGCCTCCGCACAAAACTGCCGGATCAAAGCCTCCTCAAACCGCTTCTCGCCCGGTACACAAAAGTGCTCCTTGTCCCCGAAGTGGACCATCCCCATGATGCGCCAGAAGTCGTTGATCCAGTTGGGGTAATAAAACGGCATGCACCAGCGGTGCGGCTGGGGCGGGAAGCTGCCGAGGAACAGGATGCGTGCGTTCGGGGGCAGGAAGGGCTCAAAGGGGTGCTTTTCTACCGGAGCTGGCATGGAGGCTACAGGATCTGCCCGGCGGCATTCTTGGTGTCCACCTTCTCGATGATGCGCTCCAGGAGGCCGTTCTCGTCAAAGATAAACGTCCTGCGAAGAGTCCCCAGCACCGTCTTGCCGTACATCTTCTTCTCTCCCCAGGCGCCAAAGGCCTGCAACATCTCCGTAGAAGGATCAGACAGCAAGCGGAACGGCAACTCATATTTGGCGCGGAAGCCGGAATGGGACTTGGCGCTGTCCTTGCTCACCCCCACCACATTATACCCGGCAGCAGTCAGCTCGGCATAGTTATCCCTGAAAGAGCACGCCTCGGCCGTGCAGCCGGAGGTATTGTCCTTGGGGTAAAAATACACAATGGTCTTGCGGCCGCGGCCGATAAAGTCTTCGGAACGAACGGTTTTGCCGTCCTGGTCCACCACTTCGAAGTGGGGCATGGGGTCTCCGATTTTGAGCATAGGTGTGTTGCTATAGAATTAAATGTCAGTCATTTATAAAAGGAAAAAGAGGGCGACGCCGGCCATGGAGACAAGGACACCGAGGATCTCGCGGAGCTTGATGCGTTGCTTGTAGATGAAGGCGTAGGGGAAGAGGATGAAGACCGGGGTGAGTGCCATCAGGGTGGAGGCGATGCCGGCATTGGTGTATTGCACGGCCATCAGCGAGAGGGAGACGCCCAGCACGGGCCCGAAGAGGGTCATAATCAACGCGTAGCGCATGCCGGTGCGGTCGTGCACGGCAGATTTCAGCCGCGGCAGGTCTTTTTGCAGGGCCATCAGACACAGGAAGCCGAAAGCCCCAACCACCGCACGAATCATCGTTGACGCAAACGGCAGCATCTGAGCCATCAGCGCGGGCGCGTCCGCCGGGATGGCGTCCGAATAATGCTGCAGGCCCACCTTGCTTAGAACCAGCCCCACGCCTTGCCCGAGACCGGCGCCCAGGCCCAGCAGCACACCCTTGAAGGGGAGGGTCAGCCTCACGCGGGGGCCTTCTCCCTTGCTTAGAATAGAGATGGCTATGCCGCTCAGTGTCACTGCCATAGCCAACATCGACTTCCAACCGAGCGTTTCGCCCAGGATGGCCCAGCCGGCGATGGCGGCCATGGGCGGAGCCAGCGTCATAAAGAGCTGGCCGAAGCGGGCTCCGATGCTCAAATAGCAGTTGAACAGGCACCAGTCGCCGAAGACGTAACCAACTAAGGCTGAGAGCGCCAGCCACCACCAGGCCTGCCCGGAGGCATAGACCGGGTAGGGGCGGCCCACCGTCACCCAGAGCAGCAGTCCCAGGAGCACGATGGCCATTGAAAGGCGCAGCACGTTGGCCGACATCGATCCCAGCCGATGGCTCGCCTTGTCGGCAAACAGCGCCGTTACCGTCCAGGAGACGGCCACGATGAGCGATATGATTTCCCCGAGGTGGTTCATACAAACAAAGATAGCGAATTCTTGTTTGTTTGGCGCAGAGTGCCGATATTTATGGCTGAGATGCGGAATACGGAAGTTGTCATCATCGGGGCCGGGCCGGCGGGGGCCACGTGCGCGTTCCTGCTGCAGCAGGCGGGCGTGGACTGCGTGCTGGTGGACCAGGCCGCGTTCCCGCGGGAGAAGGTCTGTGGCGGAGGTCTGACGGTGAAGGCGTACCGGTTGCTGGCGGAACTGATGCCGGCGTTGCACTATGATTATCAGAGCGTTCGCAGGCTCCGGCTGATGCTGGACGATAGGGAAATCTGTGAGTTCGAGCCGGCGGCGGAGCTGCGGGTGGTGAACCGGAAGGACTTCGACTACGCGCTGCTGCAGCAGTATCTCGGTCTCGGCGGGGTGTTCGTGCAGGACGCTTTCGCGAAATACGAACTGCTCCCGGACGGGGCGGTTCTGGTCTCGTTGCGCTCCGGGGAACAGCTCCGCTGCAAGTACCTGGTGGGCGCCGACGGGGCGAACAGCCACGTGCGGCGCCAGATGCTGGGAGAGTATCGGGGGAATACGCTGTTCCTGGAGCAATATGTCCCGAAGGGGGCGGATGCCATCGAGGGTGTGATCTCGCGCAGTTATGCGGCCGGGTATTACTACCGCTTCCCGGGCGTCGGCCACGACGTGGTGGGCTTCGGCGACCGGCATGCGAGCGTGGAGCGCTTCCGGGAGATCCTGGCGGAGAAGGGGATTGCGGAGACCAAGATCAAGGGGGCGTTCATTCCGACGGAGGAGGTCGTCTCGGATAGCGATCGGATTATCCTGATCGGCGATGCCGGCGGCTTCGTGAACAAGCTGACCTACGAGGGCCTGTACTACGCTTTCGCGACGGCCCGCAATGCCGCCCGGGCGATCCTGGAAGGTGTTCCTTTCAAGGAGACGAACCGCCTGATATTCAGGAAGAAAAGGAGCGAGCGCTGGAAGGCGTGGCTCTTCTATAGCGGCGCCGGCAGGCTGTTCCTGCGCTGCGGCAGCCGCATCAGCACACGACTAATCAAGCGGTTCTACGACCGCGGAGTGAGGGATGCCCGCAGCGACGGGAAGTGGCGGCGTATGGAGCGGATCTTCTAGTCCCGTTTGAAGATGTCGCGGGTATAGACTTTCCCCTGGACGTCGTCCAGGGCGGGGTCGTAGCGGTTGGCGATGATGGCGTCGGACTGGGTTTTGAAGGCGGCTAAGTCGTTGACGATCAGGGAGCCGAAGAAGGTGGTGCCGTCGGCCAGGGTGGGCTCGTAGACGATGACGCGGGCGCCTTTGGCCTTGATGCGTTTCATGATGCCCTGGATGGCGCTCTGGCGGAAGTTGTCGGAGCCGGTCTTCATGGTGAGGCGGTAGACGCCGATGGTGACGTCGTGCTCGCGGGAGCCGGCGTAGGTGTTGTTGGGGCCGTAGTAGCTGTAGTAGCCGGCCTTCTCGAGCACGCGGTCGGCGATGTAGTCCTTGCGGGTGCGGTTGCTCTCGACGATGGCCTGGATGAGGTTCTCGGGGACGTCGTTGTAGTTGGCCAGCAGCTGCTTGGTGTCCTTGGGGAGGCAGTAGCCGCCATAGCCGAAGGAGGGGTTGTTGTAGTGGGTGCCGATGCGCGGATCGAGGCAGACGCCTTCGATGATGGCGCGGGTGTCGAGGCCCTTCATCTCGGCGTAGGTGTCCAGCTCGTTGAAATACGACACGCGCAGCGCCAGGTAGGTGTTGGCGAAGAGCTTCACCGCCTCCGCCTCGGTCGTCCCCATGTACAGCACCGGGATATCCTGCTTCAGCGCGCCGGCCTGCAACAATCCGGCAAAGGTCTCCGCGCTGTCATGCCCGACTTGATCGGGCATCTCGTCGCAACCCACAATGATCCGGCTGGGATACAGATTATCATACAGCGCCTTGCTCTCCCGCAGGAACTCCGGGGAGAAGAGCAGACGGGGCACGACGCCACCGGCAGTGAAGCGTTCGCGCGCGGCGCGGGTGTAGCCGACGGGGACGGTGCTCTTGATGACCATCACGGCGGCGGGATTGACCTCCAGGACCAGCCGGATGACCTCCTCCACGTGGGAGGTGTCGAAGAAATTCTTCTGCGGATCGTAGTTGGTGGGGGTGGCGATCACGACGAAATCGGCGTCGCGGTAGGCGGCGCGGGCGTCCAGCGTGGCGGACAGCTGCAGGGGCCGCTCGCGCAGGTATTCTTCGATCAGATCGTCGGCGATGGGACTCTCCCGCCGGTTGATCTTGTCCACTTTCTCGGGCACCACATCCACGGCCACGACCTCGCAATGCTGCGCCAGCAGCGTCGCGATGCTCATGCCGACATAGCCGGTTCCGGCAACAGCAACTTTCATCTCAGCAAACGAATTTCGACAAAATTAGCGATTCCGCCCGACAATGCCAAGGGCGTCCCGCACGATGCCGCTGACGATCAGCCATTCGGCGGCGAGGTAGGTCCCCATCACGACGGCGTGGCGCAGGGCGAATTCAACCCCGTTGAAGGCGTTCAGCGCGAGCACGGCGTCGGAGGTGACGAAGAGCAGCCCGCCCACGAGGATGCGCCAGCCCATCTGGCGCCCGCGCAGCAGCCAGAGTGCGCCGCTGGCCGTCACGTCCAGCAGGACCAGGGCATACACGACGAGCACGACGCGCAGCGCCCCGCTGACTTCGAAGAAGGACACGGCGACAAGGGCCAGCACCGGCGGGACCAGCAGGCAGAGGATCTCCTTCCAACCCCGCAGCGCACCCAGCCCGCCGAGCAGGATGACGAGGTAGCAGACGTGGCCGAGCAGGAAGCAGCCCAGCCCGGCGGCGAAAAAGATAAAGCCGCCGCTGTCGAGCAGGAGCAGGACGTCCCCGGCGGTGTGCAGGGCCAGCGCCACGGCCAGCCAGACGGCCTTGCGGCCCCGCTGCTCCGGCAGGAGGCAGCACAGGGCGGCCACGGCGAGGGAGGGGATGAGCAGTGGCTTGACGACGGGGTGGACTGTCTCGACCCGGAGGACGAGGAAGCACACTTCAATGAGGGACAGGGCAACGAAGACGATGCCGGCGATGCGGGCGGAGGTTTTCATATCGAAGAAAGATTAAAAAGGATAACCGACGCCGAAGTGGATGGCCATCGCGCCCTCCTTGAACCAGGCGCGCGGTTTTACCCACATGTCTCCGGCGTCGCGCGCCGGATCCCGCAGGCGGAAGCCCGCATCCAGGCGCAACAGGATGAAGTCGAGGTTGACGCGCACGCCGAGGCCCCAGTCGGCGGCGAGGCTGTGCAGCGTGAACTGGTCCAGCTTATAGTCCGGTAAGGTCTCGCGGACTTCCCAGACATTGCCGACCTCGGCGAACAGGGCGCCTTCCAGCTTCCAGAACAGGGGGAAGCGGTACTCGATGTCCGCTTCAAGTTTCATGTGGCCGACCTGGCTCGGGATCTCGTAACCGGGATTTTTCGGTGCGTAGCCGGGGCCCAGGGTGCGCGCCTGCCAGCCGCGCATGCTGCTTGCGCCGCCGCAGAAGAACTGCTTCTCGAAGGGCAGGCTCAAGGAGTTGCCATAGGCGAGACCGGCTCCGGCCGTGAAATGCAGGGCCAGCGCCTGTCCGTTGTTCCAGCCGAAACGGAACACCTTGCCCAGGTCGAGCGACAGGCGGGCGTACTGGTAGTAGGGCACCCCGAGGATCTGGTACTCATTGTATTCCGCATCGTAAGGCAGCACCTTGTTGAAGAGCGAGATCACGTTGCCCGACAGGTCGAGCTGGAGGCGGCCGTAATGGTAGGCCGTCTTCGGGACGACGTCCGAGTTGGTCGTATAGTACAGCATTCCGCCCACGCCGGCGTCGATATGGTCCGTAAAGGTGTCCCAGATGTACGGGTACTTGATGAGGATCTTGAGGAAGTCCACGCTGATGGCGAACAGGCGGACGTAGCTGAACTGCAGGGGGTTGAACTGGTAGAAGAGGTTGCGTCCCAGCTGGCCGCTGAAGCCGTAGGACAGGGAGGCCAGGGTGCGCTTGTACTCGGGACGGTTGCGGTAGTTGAACGAGGCGTTGATCTCGGTGCGGGGGATGTTGGGGCCGCGCATGCGGTCGACCCGGTAGCCCAGTAGGCGAGGGAAACTCAGGCCGGCCGTGACGGCGAATTCGGACGAGGCGGCGCCCGTGTTCGCAAGCCACTGCCAGTTGCCGGAGAAGCCGAGGTTGAGCGACTCTCCGCCGTGGAATATGTTCTTGTGGTAGAAGTTGACCTGGGGCGAGAAGCCGAACAGGCCCGAGGAGTTGACGGAGCCCTCAAGGTTGAGCTTGATGCCGACCACGCCGTTGCCTCCCAGGCGGATGTCGCAGTCGACGGTGGTGGTGTCGACGGGCGTCATCTCGATGGAGACGTTGTTGAAGAGCCGCAGGGCCGAGAAGCGCGAATAGGCGACGTCGATCATCCGCTCACTGTAGGGGAAGCCGGGCTGGATGGTGTTGTACTGCCGCAGCAGCGACTCCCGGAAGGGGATGTTGGAGGTGTGCGAGATGCGCACGTCGCCGATGTGGTAGCGGCGCAGGGGGACGGCGTTCGCCGGACTCTCGTTGCGCGTGTATTCGTGGATGCGGTAGTAGAGCTTGGTCTTGTCCGTCAGCGTGTCCGCCTCGAAGAAGTAGTGGTTCTTGCTGAGGTCGTAGAAGCCGCGGTTGCGCAGGGCGGAGGTGCTGCGGACGGTCTCGGCTTCAAGGGTTTTCTCCGCCAGGAAATCGCCCTTCCGGACCGAAATGTTGACGCTGTCGTCGTAGAAGGCCTCCCCGAAGAGGCCGCCCGGCACTTCGTAAATGAGGGTGTCGATGGGGAAGCGTTTGCCGGGGGTGACGGTGTAGCGGACGCGCGCGAGCCGGTTCTTGAGGGTGATGGTCGGCTCCACGCGCGAGCCGAAATAGCCCAGGGTCTGCAGGTGCTGGGCGATGTTCTCGCAGGAGCGCACGACGAGGGTGGAGTCGAAGACCACCGGCGCCTCGCCCGCTGACTCCCAGAATTTGTTGATGCCTTCGCCGCTGCCGTTGGACCAGTTGTAGATGCTGACCCCGGGGCTCCAGCCGAAGATGGACGACGAATTGGCCGCCTGCATGATGTAGGGCTTGATCTCGCCGGTGGGGAGTTTCTCCTTGCCGGAGAAGTCGACCTTGTTGTCCGCCAGGCGGTAGGTGCCCGGCGGCAGGAGCTTGGTCGTGCTGCACGCGACGAGCAGCAAAGCGGTCAGTATCAGCGGAATGCGTCTCATCTTCTGCGGAATTCCGAAAGCGTCACGGCCGTGGCGGCGGCTACGTTGAGCGACTCGGCGCCGGAACGGCCGAAGGAGGGGATCCAGAGGCGGGCGTCCACTTCGGCGGCGACTTCCGGCCGGATGCCGAAGGACTCGCTGCCCATCACCACGAGGCCCTCCGCACGGAGCGGCTCCCGGTAGAGGTCGCGCCCGTCGAGGAAGGTCCCGTAGACCGGCATCCCCGCTTCGCGGAAACGCCGGGCCAGGGCCGGCAGCCCGGCCTCGACCACGGCGACGCGGAAGATCGAGCCCATGGAGGCCTGGATGGCCTTGGGGTTGAACGGCTCCACGCAGTCGGGCGAGAGGAAGACGGTGTCGATGCCGAACCAGTCGGCGATGCGCAGGATCGTGCCCAGGTTGCCCGGGTCACGGATGCCGTCCAGCGCGAGGCAGAGGGCGCGCGGAAGGGCCTCCGGCACCGCGCGCCGCGGCCGTTCGACGACGGCCAGCACCGGCGGGGGAGAGCTGAGCTGGGAGATGCGCGCCATGGCGGCCTCGCCGATCTCCTCGCGGCGCCAGACGCTCCGGACCGTGAAGTCCGAGTCGAGCGCCTCCTGCACCAGCTTTTCGCCCTCGACTACAAACAATCCAAGCTCGTCGCGGAATTTCTTCTCCCGCAACGAGCGGATCAGTTTCATTTCTGCCTGGGTGATGATGCTTAGATCTCCTCTACCACCGGGGAATCCGCGTTGCGCATCACGGAAGCGATACCCGCCTTCATCGTGCGCTCGGAGGCATACATCTGACTGGAGCCGATCACCTGGCCGTTGGAGGCCTTCAGGTTGAAGAAGGGCTTGCCGTTCTTGGCTTCCTTGATCTCATAGCGGTCCTCGACGGGGCCGTTCTTGCGGACGGACTCGATGCCGTTGAGGCAGGCAGCCTTGGTGGTGTAGCCTTCGCTGGTGAGGATGACCTGGCCGTTGGTGGCCTTCAGGTTGAACTGGAACTCGCCGTTCTTGCGGACAGTGACAACAAATTTACCCATTGTACTATTGTTTTAATGTTGGTGAATAATCGCTTACCACAAATGTAGCGTTTTTTTTGTATATTCGCAAAGAAAAAAAAGGCCCGATTTCATATGGACAACTACCAGATTCGCAAAGAACTTTACGACGCCGCGTCCCTCTACAGCGGCTTTGATCCCGCCGATGAATCCACCTACGCTTCCTGCTACGACGGCCATGTCTACGCCGACTTCATCGCCAGCGGCAAGCGCAGCCGTGACCTCGCCGTCACCCTGCCCAGGACCCTGCACGACCACTCCATCAGTGATGCGCTCTACCGCTTCCTGGAGGCGTGGGACCCGTTCCAGATCGTGGGCGTGATGGGCGGCCACGCGATGAAGCGCAGCGACGCGTCGTTCCGCAACGTGGCGCTGATCAGCAAGCGCCTCACCGAACAGGGCAAGCTGATGGTCTCCGGCGGCGGCCCCGGCGCGATGGAGGCGACGCATTTCGGCGCCTGGATGGCCGGACGCACGGAGGCTGAGCTGGACGAAGCCCTCCAGCTGCTCCGCACCGCCGACACCTTCCGCGATGCCGGCTGGCTTTCGACGGCCTTCCGCGTGATGGAGCGTTTCCCGCAGACGCGCTTCCAGAGCCTCGGCATCCCGACCTGGCTCTACGGCCACGAGCCCTCCACCCCCTTCGCCACCCACATTGCCAAATATTTCGACAACAGCATCCGGGAGGACACCATCCTCACCGTCGCCGTGGGCGGCATCATTTTCACCCCCGGTTCCGCCGGCACCATCCAGGAGATCTTCCAGGAGGCCGCCCAGGACCACTACAAGACCTGCGATGTCTCCAGCCCGATGGCCTTCATGGGCGTCGAGTTTTTCACCCGGGAGATTCCGGTCTATCCCTTCCTCGAGGACATGATGGCGCGCGGCAAGTACCACGACCTGCTGCTCTCCATCTCCGACGATCCCGAGGATGTCGTACGCGAGATTCTTGCCTTCCGGAAGGAAGATGCAAAACATATTCCTGACAAATTCTTCAAGTAAATGAAAATCAATTCTATTGGCGTTCTTACATCGGGCGGCGACGCTCCCGGAATGAACGCCGCCATCCGTGCCGTCACCCGGGCCGCCATCTACGAAGGCTGGCGCGTGTTCGGCATCTACCGGGGCTGGGAAGGCCTCATCAACGGCGATATCCAGGAGTTCACCAGCTCCAGCGTCAGCAATACCATCCAGCGCGGCGGCACCATCCTCAAGACCGCCCGCAGCGAGGAGTTCCGCACCCCGGAGGGGCGCGCGAAGGCATACGCGAATATTCAGAAATTCGGCATCGACGCCCTCGTGGTCATCGGCGGCAACGGCTCCCTGTCCGGCGCCCAGGCCCTGGCCAGCGAGTTCGACGTCCCGGTGATCGGCCTGCCCGGCACCATCGACAACGACCTCTACGGCACCGACTCCACCATCGGCTACGACACGGCCCTGAATACCATCATGGAGTGCGTGGACAAGATCCGCGACACGGCCAACAGCCACGACCGCATCTTCTTCATCGAAGTGATGGGGCGCGATGCGGGCTTCCTGACGCAGAACAGCGCCATCGCCGCCGGCGCCGAGGCCGCCATCATTCCGGAGGACCAGACCGATATCGACCAGCTGGCGACCTTCATCGGCCGCGGCATCCGCAAGAGCAAGAACAGCTCCATCGTGCTCGTGTCCGAGAAGGACGGCGGTGCGATGCACTATGCCGAGCGCGTGCGGCAGGAGTATCCGCAGTACAACGTGAAGGTCTCCATCCTGGGGCACCTGCAGCGCGGCGGCTCTCCGACCGCCTACGACCGCATCCTCGCGAGCCGCCTGGGCGTGGCATCCATCGAGGCCCTGAAGGAGGGGCAGCGCAACATCATGGTCGGCATCAAGAACGACCAGATCGTCTACGTCCCGATCTCCCGCGCGGTCAAGATGGACAAGCCCATCGACAAGGAGCTGATCAACGTGCTGAGCATTTTGTCAATTTAATTTTTCTTGCTACATTTGCATCCGCAAAATGTGAATGGGGTATTAGCTCAGTTGGTAGAGCGTTAGGTTCGCAATCTAAAGGTCACGAGTTCGATCCTCGTATGCTCCACAAAAATAGCAGGCTTGACGCCTGCTATTTTTGTTGGAGCCAATTGTCTCAACCCCCACCGGCTGCGCCGGAGCCCCCTGTAGGGGGCATTCGGCCTGCACTTCGTTTCGGCCGGGGCCTCCGTTGCTTCGATCCCTACGGAATCTCGCTGACACTACAGCCCCGCGCCTGATGGCGCGGTCGCTTCGCTCCGAAGCTCGAGGGAACGTCAGGCGATTCGCGTGACGGAGGCGTCCCAGGGGGGGACGGTGGCGGGGGTGGAGTCGGGGAGCCGGGGGCAGAGGGTGCGGAGCTGCGGGGGCAGGCTGATCTGCAGGGACGCGGGGGCGTCGGAGAAGTTGCAGGCGACGAGCCAGGCTTCGCGCGCGGTGTAGCGGACGAAGGCGAAGTGGCGGTCGGGGTTGTAGCCGGGGGCGGACTCGTTGCAGTAGGTGAGGTCCCAGGTGCCGCCGGAGGCGAAGGCCGGGCGCTTGGCGAAGCGGAGGAGTTCACGGTAGCGGCGCAGCAGGGCGGCTTCCTGCGGGGCGAGGCGCTTGCCGTCGTGGAGCGAGGCCCAGAGGTCGCGCAGCTCGGGCGGGTCGCTCCAGTTGAAGATGGAGGTGCGGCCGGCGGCGCCTTCGAGGCCGTTCTCGCCGACTTCCTGGCCGAAGTAGAGCAGGAAGGGGGCCGTGTTGAAGAGCAGCGAGCAGGCCAGGGGGGCAAGGCCCCGGGTGGCGCTGCCGAGGAATTCGGGGGAGGCGAGGCGCTGCTCGTCGTGGTTCTCGAGGAAGTTGAGCACGCGGGGCTGCAGATCGCCGAGCCACTGCCAGTTCCAGGTGATGCCGCGCGCCGTGGCTCCGTTGCAGCAGATGGCGCGCAGGGTGTCGTAGAGGCCGGATTTGTCGTAGAGCAGGTCGAAGCCCACCTCGTCGAGGTAGCGGCGGTAGTTGTCCTTCTGGTAGACCTCGGCGACAAAGAGCAGCGCCGGGTAGTCGGCCTTGACGGCCGCGATCAGCTCGCGCAGCGCCTCGGCGGGCACGAGCTCCACCATGTCGCAGCGGAAGCCGTCCACGCCGCGCGCCGCCCAGTAGCGCAGGATGTTGAGCATCTCGGCGCGCGTCTCGGGGGCGGACCAGTCGTTCTTGCGGGTGTCGGACCAGTCGCCGTCGTACCCGTCGAAGTGGCGGATGGCGCCTTCGTAGTCGGGGGCGACGTGGTTGGGGATGTAGTCGATCAGCACGCGCAGGCCGGCTTCATGCGTCCGGGCGACGAGGGCGTCGAACTCCTCAAGGCGCCGCGCCGGGTCGTCCGCGAGGTAGGGGTTGACGTCGTACCAGTCGCTGATGGCGTAGGGGGAGCCGGGGTCGCCCTTGACGAAGGGTTTGCCCGTCGCGTGGCGCGGGATGCCGGTGTACCAGACGTAGTCAACGCCCAGCGACCGCAGGTACGTGAACTCCGCCTCTCCCCAGTCGGAGAAGCGTCCCTTGCCCCACAGCCGGGGCAGCGCCTGGTAGATAATCGTTTTCGTCAGTGCGCCATGATTGCGCCGACCAGCCCGAGGATCGCGTAGAATTCCGGGAGGGCGGCGTAGATGAGGGTGTTGGTGAAGACATTGTGGCCCTGGGACACGCCGACGATACCATTGGCGCAGACCTGACCCTGGCGGATGGCGGAGAGCAGGCAGGCGGCACCGACGGAGATACCGACACCGAAGCAGAGGGCGCCGGAGATGAGGCCGCCCGTGAACTTGCCGAGCAGGATGAAGAAGGCGACGAAACCGTAGATACCCTGCGTGGCCGGGAGGGCGGAGAGCACCATGTAGCTGCCGGACGCCTCCGGTTTACGCTTCAGGGCGCCTTCTGCGGCATTGCCGGCCGTCGTCGTACCGATGGAGGAGCCGATGCCGGCCAGCGCCAGCACGAGACCCAATCCGAGATAACCGAGAACTTGTTCCATAATCAATCGATTTTTATTTGTTTATCTATCATTTGTCAGGGGATTGAACTTGCGCCCGGAGGCCTCGTAGCCCGAGTTCTTGAAGAACTCCAGGAAGTTGAGTCGCAGCGGGTGGACGAAGGCGCCGAGGGCGCACATCGCGATGTTGAGGGTGTGGCCGATCAGCACCAGCAGGAGGAAGGGGATCCAGAGGACGGGGTTGAAGCCGTCGCCGAGGACCATCTGGCCCATGTCGTTGAAGGCCATGCCGAGCATCGCGCCCGCGAGCCCGAGGGCGTAGAGGCGCAGGTAGCTCAGGACGTCGCCGAGCAGGCCGGTGACCGTGTTGTAGGTATCCCAGAGGCCCATTCCGACGTTGGCGAGCTTGTTGCGCTTGGGGTCGTTGAACACGAAGATTCCCAGGGCGGACACGACACCGAGGCCGATGACGATCCACTTGGTCAGCTCGGCGCTGAGCACGCCGGTCAGGGCGACGCCGCCCACGATCACGCCGCCCACGATGAGCAGCGTCCAGCCGAGGGTGCCGAGCGAGGCGGCGAAACCGCGCAGGCGAACGGCGTTGATGGCCTTGACGATGAGGGCGAGGCAGAGGTGGACGACGCCCACGATGAGCGAGAGCACCATGCCGCCCGCGTAGCCTGCGATCTCGTCGGGCAGGAAGATGCCGCGGATGCCCGCGAAGCATTTCCACTGCGCGATGTCGAGCGAGAAGAAGGTGTGCAGGAAGAAGCCCACGACCACCGTCGCCGCACCCAGGGTGATCACGAGCGGGGCGAGCTTCTTGAAGCTGTCGGCCTTGCGCAGGAGCACCCCCACGAGGATGAGCACGAGGCCGTAGCCGGCGTCGCCCATGCACATCGCGAAGAAGAGCAGGAAGAAGACGGCGATGAACGGGGTGGGGTCGAACCCGTTGTAGGCCGGGCGGCCGTACATGTCGGTGAGGACCTCGAACATCTTGACGAACTTGTTGTTCCTGAAGGCGATAGGCGGATTCTCCTCGACCTTGGCCTCTTCCTTGAGGTAGAACACGCCCGCCTGGTCGAGGCAGGCCGTGACGGCCGCATCGCAGTCGGAGGGTGCGTAGCCGACGAGGGTGTCGATGGTGTCCTCCGCGGCGGGGACGGCACTCATGCCCGCCAGGTAGCGGTCGAGGTCGAGCTCGAGCTTGCAGATGTGGCGCCGGAGGTTGGGAATATCCTCCTTGCGGGCTTCGAGCACCTTGCGGTGGTTCTCGATTTTCTCTTCCTGTTGGGCCAGCATCTGCTCGAGTTCGGCGGGGGAGCGCTGCGGGGCGGAAAGCTCCTTGAGGGGGAAGCCGGCCGTGTCGCCCAGGATGACGAAGTAGCGGTAGCCGCCGTCGTCGCAGACGGTCTGGATGGCGTACTGCTCCTCCCAGGCGGGGTTGTATTTCTTGGGGACGACCCGGTAGAAGTGGGGGTCGAAAGCGGCGAGCCGGTCGCGGTCGAATTCGCCCCAGGGCGTCGCGTCCTTGAGGTCTTCGGCGATGGCGTCCCGCACGGCCAGCAGGCCGTCGAGGGTGTCGTCCATCCCTTTCTCGGTGCAGTCGATGTCGTGGCGCAGGGTGGCGATGCTGTCCAGTAGGCCCTGGGAGTAGCTGTCCACCGGCTTGGCGGAGCGCTGGATGTCCACGAGGCCGAGCGCCTGCAACTCGGAGAGGAACTGCTCCTTGTCTCCGTGGAGGAGAATGAAGGAGTATTGGGTCATCTTCGCGATCATAGGGCAGCCTCCTCCTCTTCTTCCGCCGCGTGGCGGGTCTTGACAATCTTGGACGAGGCCTTGGAGAGGTTCTCCTCGTCTTCCATATAGCGCTTGATCTTGCGGATGGCCTCTTTGTAACCGGGGATCTGGACCTTCTCGTAGAGGTTGACCTTCTGGGTGGTCTTCTTGCGGTTGTATTCGAGGATCTGGCGTTTCTGCTCGTAGATCTCGGATTCGATGCCCAGGCGGGAGAGCTCCTTGAGGATGGCCACGCCGTCGGCGTACCAGGCCGGCTTGACGAAGGCGTTGAAGGGCAGGATCTCATAGTGGATCTGGTCCAGCTGCGGGGTCTTGACACCCGCCACCTTGACGGTGCGCAGGTCCACGTCCACGATGCGGATCAGGCCGGGATCGAATTCGTTCCAGAGGGCCGCCAGGTAGTCGTAGCGCTTGAGGGAGGCGTCCAGCTCGTCCAACAGCCGCTCGGACTCCGCCTTGGCCGCCTGGACGCTGGAACGCAGGGCCGACTCCTTGTTCTTGAGGGTCGGGAGGGCGTTCTGGCGCACCTTGAGCTGCTTGCCGAGGTTCGTCAGAGAGGTCTTGTTGTATTGAAACTTTATTGCCATTGCTCGGTTAGGAGGCTTTCCAGTATTTGTCGACGAGGGCTTGTTTGATGCCGGTCTCGGCGGGCGAGAAGTATTTGGCGAAGATCTCCCATGCGGTGTCCAGCATCTGCTCGACGGTGATGTTGACGTCGATGGAGAGGAGGCGCGTGGCGTATTCCTTGGCGTAGTCCAGGCAGCGCATGTCGTAGTCGGAGAGGTCGAAACCGTTCTCCAGCTTGGTCTTGGCGTTCTGGGCGTCGGCGTAGAGGCGCACGCCGGCGTTCATCACCTGGGCGTGGTCCTCGCGGGTCTTCTTGCCCTGGACGAGCTGTTTGAGTCGGGACAGGGAGCGGAACGGGTCCACGATGACCTTCCCGGAGTCGGGGTCGGCACGCAGGAAGAGCTGCCCTTCGGTGATGTAGCCCGTGTTGTCCGGGATGGCGTGGGTGATGTCGCCGTCGTTGAGGGTGGTCACGGCGATGATGGTGATGGAGCCGCCGTCGGGCAGCTGCACCGCCTTCTCGTAGATCTTGGCGAGGTCGGAGTAGAGCGAACCCGGCATGGAGTCCTTCGAGGGGATCTGGTCCATGCGGTTGGAGACGATGGAGAGGGCGTCGGCGTAGAGGGTCATGTCGGTCAGCAGGACGAGGACCTTCTCGTTCTTGTCGACGGCGAAGTATTCGGCGGCGGCGAGGGCCATGTCCGGGATGAGCAGGCGCTCCACCGGCGGCTCTTCGGTCGTGTTGACGAAGGAGACGATCTTGTCCAGGGCGCCCGCGGACTCGAAGGCGTGGCGGAAGAAGAGGTAGTCGTCGTTGGTGAGGCCCATGCCGCCGAGGATGATCTTGTCGACGTCAGCGCGCAGGGCCACGTCGGCCATCACCTGGTTGTAGGGCTGGTCCGGGTCGGCGAAGAAGGGGATCTTCTGGCCGGAGACAAGGGTGTTGTTGAGGTCGATGCCTGCGATGCCGGTCGGGATCAGCTCGGAGGGCTGGCGGCGCTTGTAGGGGTTGACGGACGGGCCGCCCACCTCGCGCTCTTCGCCTTCGACTTCGGGACCGCCGTCGATGGGGTGGCCGTAGGCGTTGAAGAAACGGCCGGAGAGCTGGTCGCTAACACGCAGCGTCGGCGGTGCGCCGTGGAAGGCTACCTCGGCGTTGGTCGGCACGCCTTCCGTGCCGGAGAAAACCTGCAGGGTGACGCGGCTGCCCTTGGTCTTCACGACCTGGGCGAGGCGGCCGTCCACCGTGGCCAGCTCATCGTTGGCCACACCCGTGGCGTCGAGGGTGACCGTGGCCTTGGTGATGGCCTGGAGTCGGGTGTAGGTGCGCTGGAATGCTTTCGTTGCCATATTATGCGAGGTATTTGCGGAGCTGCTGCTCGTATTCTTGGAATTTCGGGCCTTGGAACTCGGTGTAGTTCATCTGGCGGAGGAGGTTGATCATCTCCTTGAAGAGGGCGCGGCACTCGTCGAAGTTGTCGAACTCGAAGTGCTTGTCGCAGATTTCGAGGATGAAGTTGAGCATGAACTCCTGGCGCTCCAGCGGGCAGAGGGCGTCGATGGCGTCGAAGGCGTCCTGCTGCAGGAAGGCGAAGTCGACGAGCTCGGACTTCCAGAAGGACTCGTGGTAGCTCATCGGCACGCCGTCGTCGCCGAGGATGTTGATCTGGTCGGCCATCTCGCGGCCGCGGCGGACGATGTTCTTGGCCTTGAGGACCTTCTCCACCCAGTCCTTGTCGATCTTCTCGCGCAGGAATTCCTGGATCTCGGGGTACTCGAGGTATTTGGAGTAGGAGTCGATGGGGTTGACGGCCGGGTAGCGCTTCTGGTCGGCGCGGTTCTGCTCGAGGGCGTAGAAGCAGCGGGCGGCCTTCTTGGTGGATTCGGTGACGGGCTCCTTGAGGTTGCCGCCGGCCGGGGAGACGGTGCCGATGAAGGTCACGGCGCCGGTCTGGCCGTTGTTCAGGACGACCATGCCCGCGCGGGCGTAGAAGTTGGAGATGATGGCGCTCAGGTCCACCGGGAAGGCGTCCTGGCCGGGGAGTTCCTCCATGCGGTTGGACATCTCGCGCAGAGCCTGGGCCCAGCGCGAGGTGGAGTCAGCCAGCAGGAGGCACTTGAGGCCCATCGCGCGGTAGTATTCGCAGATGGTCATCGCGGTGTAGACGGAGGCCTCGCGCGCGGCCACGGGCATATTGGAGGTGTTGCAGATGATGGTGGTGCGCTCCATCAGCTTGCGGCCGGTGTGGGGATCGACGAGCTCCGGGAATTCGGTGAAGATCTCCACGACTTCGTTGGCGCGCTCGCCGCAGGCCGCCATCACGATGACGTCGGCGTCGCCCTGCTTGGCGATGGCGTGCTGGAGGACGGTCTTGCCGCAGCCGAACGGGCCCGGGATGAAGCCGGTGCCGCCTTCGGCGATGGGGTTGAAGGTGTCGATGACGCGCACGCCCGTCTCCATCACCTTGTACGGACGCGGCTTCTCCTTGTAGCACTTGACGGCCACCTTGACGGGCCATTTCTGCGTCATCGTGACGTCGACGTCCTCGCCGTCGGCGCCGGTCAGGACCGCGATGGTGTTGTCGACGGTGTAGCTGCCCGCCGGGGCGATCATCTTGACGGTGTACTCGCCGTGGAAGGAGAAGGGGACCATGATCTTGTGGGGCAGCCAGCCTTCCTTCACCTCACCCAGCCAGTCGGCGGCGATGACCTTGTCGCCCACCTGGGCGAGGGGGGTGAACTCCCACAGGGCCTTGCGGTCGAGGGGGTCGGTGTATTCGCCCCGCTTGAGGAAGACGCCCTCCATGGTGGTGAGGTTGTTCTGCAGGCCGTCGTAGATGCCGGAGAGCAGGCCCGGGCCGAGGGTGACCTCGAGCATCTTGCCGAGGAACTCGACGGCGTCCCCGTTCTTGAGCCCGCGGGTGCTCTCGAAGACCTGGACCGAGGCCAACCCGCCGTTGACCTTGATCACTTCGGCGAGCAGGCGGGTGCCGCCCACGACGATGTAGCAGAGTTCGTTCTCTGATACCGGTCCGTCGACGGCCACGGTGACGAGGTTCGAGACGATGCCCGTTACCTTTCCTTTAGTACTCATAGGGTAAGATTCTGTTTTTGTTTGTCGTAAGTGGAGCGGATGTCATCGACCATGCGGCGGAAGAGCGCACGGCCGGAATCGGGATCGAGCTGGAGCCAGCGGTCGATGATCTTGAGGCGGGCGACGAAGCCCAGGACGGCGTCGAGGTCGAACCAGTCCATCAGGGTGAGCTCTTCGATCTTGTGCCAGCGGAGCTCGTCCAGGCCCATTTCGCGTTCGAGGATGTCGGCGCGGTTGAGGACCTTGACGGTCTCGTCCGCTTCGGGGAATTCAGCATCCTCGCGGCCTTCCAGCTGGACCATGTCCTGTCCGGTCGGGCGGCCGATCGCGTCGTTGAGGTAGGCGACGGTGGTGTTGCGCAGGTCCAGGTCGAAGTTGAACCATTCCCGGATGAAACGGTCCTTGTGGGCAAGGGCGCGGGTGTAGAAGGCAGCATCGAGCTGCTCGGGGTCGTAGCCGGAAAGCAGGAAGTCCAGGACGGCCTCGTCGCGTGCGGAGAGCTGCCCGCGGATCTCTTCCACGAGCGCCGCGGCGTCGAGTTTGTCGTCCTGGCTGTCCTCCGGCCGGAGAACGGGCAGGCTGGCGATGATGTATTCGTAGTTGTCCATCGCCTAGCCGAAGAGGAGCTTGCGGGTGACGGGACGGAGGTATTCGGCGATCAGCGCGTTGAAGGTCTCGTCAGTCAGGCTGACGAACCAGCTGCCGTCCTTGGGGCCGATGGTGAAGCCGCCGGCGACTTTCTTGCTGAAGTCGGCGTGGATCTCCCGGCCGAGGGCCTTGCGGAGCTCGCCGCTGAGCCAGGGCTCCAGCTCTTTCTGCAGGGAGGCGGGGAGGACCAGGGCGAGGTCGGCGGATTCGCTGGCGCTGAAACGGCCGGCGACGGCGCTGATGAGCTGCTTGAGGAAGTCGGGATCGGCGAGGTCCTGCTTGACGGGAGCGGCGCTGACGGCGCTGACGAGCAGGTTCTCGATATCGCTCCTGGTGGCCTGCAGGCACTGGGCGGAGGCCATCCGGATGTCGGAGGCCGTCTTGTCGCGCAGGTCGGCCGCCTGCTTCTCGGCGTCGGCGACGATGCCGGCGGCCTGCCGGCGGGCGTCGGCAACGATGCGCTCCGCTTCTTCGCGGGCGCGGACCAGCAGCTGCTCGCCTTCTTCTTTGCCTTTGGAGAGGCCCTCGTTATAGAGCCTGTCGGTTAGTTCCTGTAGTTTGT
>Ga0310696_10003092_pt1 | contig 21077 bp, 17 predicted proteins | sample AusTroGonzalo_MG_4_FD_203885 | JGI IMG/M metagenome (GOLD analysis project Ga0310696, IMG submission 203885) | Bovine rumen microbial communities from tropical cattle in Woodstock, Queensland, Australia - Gonzalo_02 (v2) (version 2) | ecosystem: Host-associated > Mammals > Digestive system >... | reverse complement strand
TTCATTGAGTGGCTTGCTTCCCATGCTCCCATCCATGCAATGGAAATGCCTGGTTCAAGGTATGACATTGGAGACATTGAGAGCTACAGAAAAGTCTGCTCAACCTACAAGGGAATAACTATTTTCTAAGGTATCCGGCAAGTGCCGGAATCTTATCTTCAAAAATGAAAAACCTGTCATACAGACGTGTGCAGAGGCTGATTATGTAGCCGTTGACGCATGCGCAGACAAGTGTACCGATCTTGATTCCCTCAAAGTGCCACATGCCGAAGAAGCAGAATGACATTACAACTGCAATGGTCATGCTGGAAATGTCATAACAGGTTTTGAAAAGGTGTATGTTCCAGTTGAACTTTGAGGATACTTCCTTCACAAAAAGCTCGTAGACCTCGGGCGGAAGATAGGTCTTGAAGATGAACGAAATTCCCATTGAGCACAGAAGTATTCCCGCTATGAACATGGGGATGCGCTGGCTGAGAACATCGGCCGGAAGGCCTGAGATGAGGGACATGCAGAAATCGAGCGTGAAGCCGTAGATTACAGCCGTGATGAAGGAAAACAGGTAGGACAGCTTGAAGCGGCGGATCAGAAGGCACATGATGCAGAGCATGACAAACTGAAGGACATACTCCGAGGTGCCGAATGAAAAGAAAGGAAGTGAGGGGACAAGTTTCAAGTGGAGGATGTAGGCTGGAGCCACTATCATTGAGACTCCGAGGTTGGCCTTTTCCATGAAAGCCACACCCCAGGCTGTGAGAATCAAACCTACTGCCCATGCAAGTTCAGTGCTGAAAACCAGCTTCTTCTTTTCGTTGTCCATAGCCATCATGTGCACATTATATAGACGCGCGCAGGAAATTTCATTAGATTAAACTCGATGAAAAAGATAATTATTACAGTTTTTGCAGTTTCAGTTCTACTGCTTCTTGCCGGATGTGCCACATCTTCTGACCCCGTCGCCCTTCTGGGAACAGAGTCCGGAGAACTCGGAGACCTTTCAGTTGCAGCTGTTGGCGGATATGTGAACAACGGCCAGGGAAGTGTCCTCATTTCCATGAGAAACAAATCGGATAAACCATACTCATTCCTTGACAGCGATGTTTCTGTTTACTGCGGTAACAAAGCTGCCGATACATGGGAGCTTGTTTCAGTATGGAACGCTGAGCAGTACATCTCGGATCTGAAAAGCAGCCAGAGCGCAAAAGCATTCTTTGCAACACTTTTCGGTGTTGTGATTGTGATGGATGCCATTTTCTCTGACCATCCGTATGACTTCAGATATTCATACTACTACCCGGGATACTACGGTTTTGTCTACAACGATGTCCTCCTTGCAAGCATGCTTGCAGAGATGCAGTATGAGATGTTTACAGGAAGTTCAAGTGACCAGCTTGCATATGTTGAAAGAACCACACTCAGGTCTTCTGTCATTCAGAACGAACAGGAACATGCAGGATGGATTTACTTCAAGGATTCAAAGTACCCGGACTTCCGTGTTGAGTTGAAGAACAGAGAGACAGGAGAAGTCATGAACATGTACTTCTCAAAGGCACAGATGGTATGATCAAAATCCTTTCCAGGAGCATCAGACAGTACAAGAGAGATGCAATCCTGACACCTCTTTTCATGGTGGGTGAGGTTGCAATGGAATGTACTCTTCCCATGATCATGGCAATTCTGATTGACCATCTGTATACGGAGAATGTATCGGATCTTATCAGGATAGGACTTATCCTTCTTGCCATGGCAATGTTCTCCCTTTTCTGCGGAATAATGTCAGGACGTTTTGCAGCAAGTGCCAGTGCAGGTTTTGCTGCAAACCTGAGACATGACATCTTCTACAGAATCCAGGACTTCTCCTTCAGTGACGTTGACAAGTTCTCCACATCAAGCCTGATTACAAGACTTACAACAGATGTCGGAAATGTGCAGATGTCATTCATGATGATAATCAGAACTGCAGTCAGAAGCCCTCTGATGCTCATCTTCTCTGTTATCATGAGTTTCAGAATCAATGCAGGAGTTGCAAGCATCTTCCTTGCAATCATCCCCATTCTGGGACTTGGACTCTATCTTATTGCAAGCCGTGCATTCCCCATCTTCAGAAGAATATTCAAGCGCTACGATGCAATGAACACCTCTGTTCAGGAAAATGTCAACGGAATAAGAGTGGTAAAGTCATTTGTCCGTGAGGACCATGAAACAAAGAAGTTCAGAAAGACTTCAGGTCTGGTCATGAAGGATTTCAGACATGTAGAACGTGTCCTTGCCCTGAACGGACCGCTTATGATGTTCTGCGGCTACGGTGCAATGCTTGTCATCAGCTACATAAGTTCCAGAATCATCATTTCCTCAGGCGGAAGCCAGATGTCCCCGGGACAGCTTTCTTCTTTCATAACGTACTGCTCACAGATTCTCATGTCCATGATGATGCTCTCAATGATTGTTGTCATGTGTGCAATTTCGGTTGAAAGTGCAAAGAGAATCACAGAAGTTCTGAAAACCCGCAGCACCCTTGTTTCTCCAAAGAACGGAATTACGGAAGTTGAAGACGGCAGTATAGACTTTGACAACGTGAGTTTCCGCTACTCAGGTCAGAGCGGCGAAGATGCCCTGGATAATGTAAAACTTCACATAAAGAGCGGTCAGACTGTGGGAATTATCGGTTCAACCGGTTCTTCAAAGTCCACACTGATTCAGCTTATACCAAGACTTTACGACACCACTTCAGGCACTGTGTCTGTAGGAGGCCATAACGTAAAGGAGTATGACCTGGACAGCCTCAGAAAACAGATTGCAGTTGTTCTCCAGAAGAACGTTCTGTTCTCCGGAACAATCAAGGAAAACATCAGATGGGGAAAGAGTGATGCAACTGATGAAGAGATTGAGCAGGTGTGCCGGATTGCCCAGGCGCATGATTTCATAACCCAGCTTTCTGACGGATACGATACAAAGATTGAACGTGGCGGTACAAACGTTTCCGGAGGTCAGAAGCAGAGACTTTGCATAGCCCGTGCCCTGATTGCCAGACCCAAGGTACTCATCCTTGATGACTCAACAAGTGCAGTTGATACACGTACCGATGCTCTACTGAGAAAGGCACTTAAAACCTACATTCCCCAGACAACAAAGCTGATTATTGCACAGCGTGTTGCTTCGGTTCAGGATGCTGATCTGATTGTTGTAATGGACAATGGACGGATTGTCGAACAGGGAACTCATGAGCAGCTTGTAGCCCTTGGCGGAATCTATTCCGAAGTCCTGAAGTCACAGACCTCAGGTTCTGAAAAGAAGGAGGCCTGACATGCCCGGACCCGGAAGAAGAATTGCAGTAGACAGAAAGGGCATGAAGCCCCAGATAAAGAAGGGAACGTTCAAGAGGATTCTCTCATATGTTAGACAGGGATACATGATGAGCATGGTGGTTGTTGCCCTGTGCATAATTGCAGCATCGGTTGCATCACTGTTTTCAACAATCTTTGTCAGAAGACTACTGGACAATGTAATCATTCCCGGAATGGAAGTGGGAATAGATGCAGTATGGAAGGACCTTATCGGAATCCTTCTTACAGTTGCTGTCATCTACTTGATCAGTATTGCTGCATCCCTTGTCAGGGGAATGGTCATGGCAAACGTTACCCAGGGTACACTTATGCGTTTGCGTAACGATATGTTCAGCAAGATGGAAACTCTTCCCATCAAGTATTTTGATACAAACCCACACGGTGAAATCATGTCCACGTACACCAACGACACCGATGCCGTGCGTGAGCTTGTCGGACGTTGTATTCCGTCACTTATTGAAAGTGCCCTTTCGGTAACGGCTGTCTTCACCATGATGCTTGTCTACAGTGTCTGGCTGACAATTGCCGTTGTATTCTGCCTGTTCTTCATTGTCAAAGTATCCACAACAGTTGCCAAGAAATCTGCAACCTACATGGTTGGAAGACAGAAATCCATTGCAGCGGAAGAGGGCTTTGTTGAAGAGATGATGGAAGGCCAGAGAGTTGTTAAGGTTTTCTGCCATCAGGAGCAGTCCAAGCAGGATTTTGACAGACTGAACGAAGAGTTGAGGGAGAATACCACAAAGGCCAACCGTTTCGGAAACATACTCGGACCGATTACAAACAACATGGGCAACATCATGTACGTTCTGCTTGCCCTTCTGGGAACGCTTCTGGTTCACTTCAACGTACCGAACGTAAGTCTTGGAAACAGCGGACCCATCTCCATAGGAATCATTGTTTCATTCCTCACAATGGCAAGGACAATGTCCCAGACCATAGGAAACCTGTCACAGCAGGTGAACATGTTCACACTCGGCCTTGCAGGTGCTTCCAGAATCTTCACTCTCATTGACCAGGAGCCTGAAAAGGACAACGGCTACGTGACTCTTGTGAACGTGAAGACCGACAATGACGGAAACATTTCAGAGACAGAGGAGCACACAGGACAGTGGGCCTTCAGACATCCTCACAGTGCAGACGGAAGCATTACTTACACACCGCTTCGCGGCGATATTGTCATGGAGCACGTGGACTTCGGTTATGTTGAGGGCAAAGAGGTTCTTCACGATGTCTCCCTGTATGCCAGACCGGGTCAGAAGATTGCCTTTGTAGGAGCCACAGGTGCAGGAAAGACAACAATCACAAACCTGATTAACCGCTTCTACGATATTGCAGACGGCAAAATCCGTTACGACGGTATCAATATCAACAAGATAAAGAAACCCGACCTCAGGCGCTCACTGGGCGTTGTTCTCCAGGATGTAAACCTGTTCACCGGAACAGTTCTTGAGAACATAAGGTATGGAAAACTTGATGCAACGGACGAGCAGTGCATTGAGGCTGCAAAGCTTGCAAACGCAGACAGCTTCATCACACGTCTTCCCGAGGGTTACAACACAATGCTTACCGGAAACGGGGCAAATCTCTCACAGGGACAGCGTCAGCTTATTTCAATTGCCCGTGCTGCTGTTGCAGATCCTCCCGTTCTGATAATGGACGAAGCCACAAGTTCAATCGATACCCGAACAGAGGCTCTGGTTCAGGAAGGAATGGACAACCTGATGAAGGGAAGAACAGTGTTTGTAATTGCCCACAGACTGTCAACTGTACGCAACAGCGACGCAATAATGGTTCTTGACCACGGAAGGATTATTGAAAGGGGAGACCACGAGAGTCTTCTTGAGCAGAAGGGAACCTACTGGCAGCTTTACACCGGTGTATTTGAACTGGAGTGATTTGGGGATTTCATAATCACAAATTTCTCCACCAGAAACACAATTGCGGAATCCACCACGCCACATGCTATGATTGAAAGAGATCCGCAAAGCTGGTACATGGTGGGTTTCAGAACGCTTGCCGTATTAAGGGCATCTCCTGTCCATTTGCCTCCGAACAAAATGTAAAACTCATTCTGAATGGGGGTTCCGACAATGGTCTCTGCAACGATTAGAGCTACAACCATGACTATGTAGATAACAACGCCGGACATGGCTTTGCTGTCAGAACGGAATGTCTTTTTCTTGTTGAGTATATAGGCAACTGTCTTGCACAGTATGTTGGAAACAAGAAATGCCAGGAAGGAACCCAGAGCCTGAGGAGGGAAGGGTGCAATGTTTACAGGGGTTGTCAGATTCTTCATCATAAGATCGAGAATTACCCTTGATAAGAGCATAGCGTAAAGTGACAACTGCCCTACAATTGAGAAGTAAAGAACCTGTCTGGCGGTATTGTGTTTCTCAAGGTAAGTTTTTAAACTCATATCGAGAACTATACTTGAAAAGAAGATTTTGTAAAGATATGGCCTTTCTTCGCAGGAGCAGAACAGAAACAGATATGACAACGGGAAGCATCTACCCGCTGATTCTCGGTTTCGCAATTCCGCTTCTCATGGGCAATATCTTCCAGCAGTTCTACAACACCGTTGATACCTGGGTTGTTGGAAACTATGTTGGCAAACAGGCTTTCTCTGCAGTAGGAACGGTAGGTCCTGTGACCAACACGATAATAGGATTCTTCATAGGTTTCTCAAGCGGAGCCGGCGTTGTCATTTCCCGTCTTTTCGGAGCAAAGAATGAAGAGGGTGTGTCTGCCGCAGTCCATACCTTTGTTGCAGTAACAATCATATCCTGTGTTGTCATGACAGCCATCGGCATCGCAATGGTTCCCCTGATGATAAAGATTCTGGGTTCACCTGAGGATGTAGCACCGCTTCAGAGTCTGTACCTTACAATTTACTTTTCAGGTGTTACAGGTCTTCTTATCTACAACTCGGGAGCTTCAATCCTCAGGGCAGTCGGGAACTCCTTCTTCCCCTTCCTGTTCCTGGTTGTTACAACGGTAATGAACATAATTCTTGACCTGGTCTTTGTTCTTGTATTCAAGATGGGAACAGCCGGAGTTGCCTATGCAACCATCATTGCCCAGGCTGTATCTGCAATTCTTGTGGTCACTGTTCTGTTGACAACAAAGTCCGTAGTCAGGGTCAATATAAAGAAGATAAAAATAGACAAGGCAATACTCGGTGAGATTCTGAAAATCGGTCTTCCGTCCGCTTTGCAGATGTCTATAACTGCATTCTCAAACGTCTTTGTCCAGAGCTATATCAACTTCTTCGGAACGGATGTAATGGCAGGCTGGACGGCATACAACAAGATTGACCAGATATTCTTCCTTCCCCTTCAGTCACTTGCCCTTGCCACAACAACATTTGTAGGCCAGAACCTTGGATACGGAAGTATCAGAAGGGCCAGAAAGGGTGCAATTGCCGCTCTTGTAATGGGCCTTATATCAACAGCTGTTGAAATCTCGCTTGTCTTCGTAAGTGCAAGCAGCCTTGTGAATTTCTTTGTTGATGATGCCGAGGAAATGGTAATCTACTACGGCTCTCTGTTCCTCAGAATGAACGGACCGTTCTTCATGGCCGCCTGTGTGAACCAGATATTCGGAGGAGCCCTGCGCGGAGCAGGAAAGACATCACTCTCAATGGCCAACATGCTCTTCTCGTTTGTATTCTTCAGGCAGGTATACCTGTTTGTCATGACACGCTTCATCTCAAACACCCCGATTACAGTAGGAATCGGATACCCCGTGGGTTGGGTAATGTGTGCCATTCTGATGGTCATCTCCTATTTGATTGTATTCCCCAAACCTCAACCGGAAACAGAATCCGTATCTGCTTGAAAACAATTTCTTTAAGTACTAATATTCCTTGGATTTCAAGGATTTACCATGACAGAATTTGTTCTGATAGCATTTGCCCTGATTGCAGGGCTTCTTATGACGCGTTTATTCAAGAAGACGGGACTGAACTTTCCTGATGTCACCGCTTTTCTCATTACCGGACTTTTGATCGGTCCCTACGGACTCGGAAGACTGGGAATTGAAGGCATAGGCTTCACAAGTATGGCCGAGGTTGCCAGGGTTGAATTCATTTCAAAGGCAGCACTGGGCTTCATCGCCTTTTCAATCGGAAACGAGTTCAGACTTTCCCAGCTTCAGGGAACCGGAAAGCAGGCAACAATCGTCGGTATTGCACAGGCTGTTGTTGCAATGCTTGTTGTAGATGGTATCCTGCTCGTAGTTCACTTCATTGTTCCGGACAAGTTGAGCATTCCGGCAGCAATCACCATGGGTGCAATTGCAACAGCCACGGCTCCGGCCGCAACGTTGATGGTTGTAAAGCAGTACAAGGCCCACGGAAAGCTTACAAGCCTGCTTCTGCCAATCGTTGCTCTTGATGACGCAGTAGGTCTTGTCCTGTTTGCAGTCTCTTTCGGAGTTGCACAGGCCATGATCAGCAGCTCAGTCAGCCTTGTTGCAATCCTGGTCAACCCGCTTATCGAGATAGTTGCATCCCTGCTGCTTGGAACAATTCTGGGTGCAATCCTTACCAAGATAGAGGAGCTTTTCTACTCCAACTCAAACCGTATGTCCATGTCCATAGCCTTTGTGCTTCTGACAATTGCCCTCAGTACCCTTGAGTTCGAGATGGGCGCTGTGACACTGCGCTTCTCATCGCTTCTTGTCTGTATGATGCTGGGCACCACGCTCTGCAACCTCTGCCCGAGGTCGGGCGATATCATGAAGCGTTCAGACATGTGGACAGCTCCTTTATACGCACTGTTCTTCATTATTTCAGGTGCGGAACTTGAACTGAATGTTTTCTCAGATATAACAGTCATAATCATTGGTATCCTGTACATAGCAGCACGTTCTGCTGGAAAGTACTTCGGTGCACGTGAGAGCTCACGTTTTGCAGGCTGTGACAAGAACATAGTCAAATATCTCGGATTCACACTCCTTCCGCAGGCGGGTGTTGCACTCGGTATGTGTCAGCAGGCTGTGACACTTGGAAGCAGAGATGGAAAACTGATTAAGAACATCATCCTGTTTGCGGTTCTGATCTACGAACTTGCTGGTCCTTCAATCACCCGCTGGGCTCTTGAAAGTGCCGGTGAGATTGGCGAGACCCCTGCAAGCAAGACAAGTCACGAAAGATTTAACACTCCTAAAGATACAAAGAGAATTTAATATTGATGCTCTCAGCAAAATATGCTAGTTTTGCTGGGATTTAAGAGGATTATATGGCAGATTTATCAAAGATGAGGAATATAGGTATCAGTGCCCATATTGACTCAGGAAAAACAACGCTCAGCGAAAGAATTCTTTTCTACTGCAACCGCATCCACGCAATTCATGAAGTCCACGGAAAGGACGGAGTGGGTGCAACCATGGACAGCATGGAGCTTGAGCGTGAAAGAGGAATTACAATTGCAAGTGCTGCAACAAGCGTCAACTGGAAAGGCTATGACATCAACGTCATAGACACTCCGGGCCACGTTGATTTCACAGTAGAAGTAGAACGCTCACTCAGAGTTCTTGACGGAGCTATTCTTGTTCTCTGTTCAGTAGGTGGAGTCCAGAGCCAGAGCATCACCGTTGACAAGCAGATGGACCGTTATCACGTCCCCCGTATTGCATTCATCAACAAGTGTGACCGTACAGGTGCAAACCCGTTCCACGTAGTTGAGCAGATGAAGGAAAAACTCAAGCTCAACGCAGTCATGATGGACCTTCCCATCGGACTTGAAGACAAACTTGAGGGTGTTGTAGACCTTCTCAGCATGAAGGCTGTCTATTTTGACGGACCCAACGGTCAGATTCTCAGAGAGGACGAAGTTCCCGAGAGCATGATGGACGAATGTCTTGAAAGACGTGCAATGCTCATTGAAGCAGCAAGTGATTTTGATGACAAGCTGATGGAGATGGTCCTTGACGGTGAAGAACCGCCGGTAGACCTTATTGAAAAGGCTGTAAGAAAGGGAACACTCGAACTGAAGTTCTGTCCCGTTTTCTGCGGTTCAGCACATAAGAACAAGGGTGTCCAGGTTCTTCTGGACGGCGTATGCAAGTACCTCCCCGATCCCACAGAAGTTGAGAACCGCGCACTTGATCTTGATGACAATGAGCGTGAAGTTCTGCTTACAGCAGATCCCGAGAGACCCGTTGTTGCCCTTGCATTCAAGCTTGAGGACGGTCAGTACGGCCAGCTCACATACATCCGCGTATACGAGGGAACCCTGAAGAAGGGTGATGAGCTTGTAAACACAAGAACACACCGCAAGTTCAAGGTCGGACGTCTTATCAAGATGCACGCATCAGAGATGGAAGATATCAACCAGGCAGGCTGCGGAGACATTGCAGCTCTGTTCGGAATTGACTGTGCCAGCGGCGACACATTCTGCGGAGGCAAGGTTAACTACGCCATGACTTCAATGTTTGTACCCAACCCAGTTATCAGTCTTGCAATCTTCCCCAAGGACAAGAAGAGTCAGGACAACATGTCCAAGGCTATCAACCGCTTCACAAAGGAAGACCCCACATTCCAGTGCTATGTTGATCCGGAGAGCAACCAGACCATCATCCGCGGAATGGGAGAACTTCACCTTGATGTCTACGTTGAGAGAATGAGACGTGAGTACAAGTGTGAGGTTGAAGTAGGTAAGCCCGAAGTTGCATACCGTGAGACAATCACACGCAAGGCAGAGTTCAACTACACCCACAAGAAGCAGACAGGTGGTAGCGGTCAGTATGCACGTGTTGCCGGTTTCATGGAACCGATTGTTGCCCTTCCCGGAGCAACAGAGGAACCCAAGGACTACGATTTCATCAACGAGATCAAGGGCGGTGTCATTCCTACCGAATACATTCCTTCATGTGACAAGGGTTTCCGCACAGCAATGAAGAAGGGACCCCAGCTGGGCTTCCCCATTGTCGGTGTTGCACTCACAATCAACGATGGTGCCTATCACCCGGTAGACTCCTCAGATATGGCCTTCCAGACAGCAGCAATCGGAGCTTTCAAGGAAGCATTTGCCAAGGCTTCACCTGCAATCCTTGAGCCTATCATGAAGGTTGAGATTGAAGGACCGTCCGAGTTCCAGGGTGCTATCTTCGGAACAGTCAACCAGAGGCGTGGTATGATCATCAGCTCCACAGAAGACAACGGAAACTGTGTTGTTGATGCAGAAGTGCCTCTTGCAGAGATGTTCGGTTACTCAACTGTACTTAGGTCTATGACACAGGGCAAAGCTGAGTATACAATGGAAGTGTGCCGCTACGCTAAGGTTCCGCAGTCAATTGCAGATGACCTGAAGAAGCAGGCAGCTGAGAAAGAGAAGAAAAAATAAAACAACGGGAGATAGTATGGAAGTCAGAGAACTTATCAGTAAGAGCCCTATAAGGGTATTTGAAGACTCTTTGGACGGTGGACTCGGAAAGGGCAACCTTGGAGTGCTTGTATCACAGCGCGGCCTTGGTAAGACAGCCTGTATGGTTCACCTTGCACTGGACAAGATTCTCCAGGACCTCAATGTTGTTCATGTCTCATTCGGTGCAAACGTTGAGCACATCATGAACTGGTACAAAGAGGTTTTCAGGGAGATTACAGACTTCAGAAGTCTTGAGGATGCAGTAGATGTCTATGAGCGCATCCGAACAAACAGAGTCATGATGAACTTCTCCCAGGAGAATATCTCCGTTGAGAACATTATCAAGAGTCTTGAAACACTTATCCGCCAGGGATCATTCAAGGCAGATGCAATCTTTTTTGACGGCTACAAACTTACAGTTGCCGCAGAGGACGATGTAAAGAAGCTCAAGGCCTTTGCCCAGGAGATGAATGTAGAGGTATGGTTCAGCGTTTCACCTGTAAGGCCCGATGTCAGCTTTGATGACTATGGTGTTCCCAACAGCATGGAGCCCTATAAGCCCATTATCGACGTTCTTGTGGGACTTCACTACAACGACGAGAGAAGCCGCGTAATCATGACTGTTGTCAAGAACGGCAGCCAGACTCTTCCCCGTCCGGCAGGAGTTTCACTGGATCCCAAGACAATGCTCATTGTCGAGTGATTATCTTTTATTTCAGATACATTAAGGCTTCGGGAAATCCGAAGCCAATTTTATGAAAAGAAGACTGATTACTGCTGTTATGCTTTTTCTCCTTGCCCTGCCGGTACTGGCTTCAAATATCGGCGGACATGTAGGTAAGGCAAAGACTGCTTCAACTTCGCATTTTGATATCATCTACAAGGATGAAGGTTCGGTAACAGCATCCTGTGTATATGACAACTGTGAGAGTATCTATGCCTCTTTGGTATCTTTTTTCGGAAAAGATCCCAATCTGAGAATTCCCGTTGTAGTTACATCTTCATACAAGGATCTGAATGCCTACTATTCAATTTATCCGGCAAACCGTATTGTCCTGTTTGATACAGTAGCTGTTGAAGGGGATCTGTCCAACTACAGACAGACAATACTTTCTATATTCCGTCATGAGCTCTCCCATGCGTTCCAGTTCAATTTCAGAGGTCCTTTCTTCGACGCTCTGCATACAGTCTTCGGTGATATTGTGTCCCTTTCTCCCGTTTTCTACCTGTATCCGTCCATGTCTGAAGGCGGGGCTGTTCTTGCGGAGAGTGCAGACGGAGACGGAAGAATAAACAACTCCTATTCAATGCAGATAGTAAAGCAGGCCAAGATAGAGGGTCTGTTCCCCAACTGGTTTGAAGTTGCCGGTGCCAGGGATACATATCCTGCCGGTCAGTTGTACTACAACTTCTCAGCTTGTTTTCTTGAGTATCTTTCCCAGACCTACGGACGCGAGAACATTGCCGGATTATTCAGGGATTTCAGCAGACTAAGGTGGGTTTCAACTGCCGGTCAGGTAATCAGTGAGCACATAGGAAAGAGTGTCCAGGAAGCTTGGAAGGATTTCTATGAATGGGTGGAAATACCGGAAGAAGCGGTAACTTCGGAAGAACTCAGAACTGGTTCATACAGTGCTACTACTGCATATGAAGGGGATATCTACACCTACAGTTCCTCTTATCAGAGTGTTCTGAAATTCAACTCTGATTTGTCTGAAGAGGAAACAGTCCTGAAGCTCCCCACAAATCAGGCCGGGTTATCCATATCCCATGACGGTTCTCTGATGCTTGTCCCTTATGTATCTGAGAATGTTGCTGAGGTAAGGATCTACGACATATCAAACGGTAAGGCTGAGATGTCTTTTACCATCAGGGATTTCAGAAACGGCACCTTTGCAATGGAAGACGGACAGGAGATTGTTCTTCTGTACGGAAACCGCGGGCAGAGCACATATATTTCAAAGTATTCGCTTCAGGAGCATGGAATCATCGAAGGCAGCGAAATCTGTCTTGGTTTTGACGTAATTGCATCTGACTTTACTCCGATTGCAGAAAACAGGGTTGCATTTATTGCCACTCACGACACAAGAACGCTGATTACCATCCTGAATCTTACGGATATGTCACTTATCGCGTTGGATACTCCTGAGGATATCCGCTTCATGTATCTGGGGGATGGTCTGTGCTTTACATGGTACCCTTCAGATGCCAAACAAACGAACCTTGGCCGATACGGAGAACTGGCAATAGATGGAAATGAATACGGCATTGTTCTCTCAACTACGGATGTTAGCGGAAGCATCAACAGTCCTGTAAGAATCAACGATACTGTAGTATTCTCAGCAAGAAACTTCAGCGGACAAAGTCTTAGGCGTATTGATGTTTCCGAACTGGAATTTGAAGAACCGATTATAGTGAAGGCAACAGAATTCTTCAAATCAGACAGTCCGGATACGGAAAAACTTGAACTGGCTTCAAAAGATTACAAGGCTTATAAGTTCTTCTTTGACGGGGTTCTCATCCCTTATGGTTCTGTAAAGTTTGGGGATGTATCTTCATCACTTTTCGGTCTGACCTGGATAACAGCAGATCCTACGGAAACATATACCCATCAAATCAGCGCAGGCTATCTGAATGGTATATTCGGCACTTCCTACAGTTTCAAGTCAACAAATCTCTTCCCGTACTCAATCAGCATCAATTATGCAAAAGATGTTCAATATGACCAGTCATTGGTCGGTATCAAACTGGAGGGGGAGTACTCATTTAATATCAGACATCAGAACGAGAAAATAACCATCTCTGAGAAATTTGACTTTATCAAATTGTTTCAGTCAGGTGAGGTTCTTGGAACAGCCTGGCGTAACATTCTGAATCTGAATTACAAATACACAATCAAGCGTGGGCCGGGTGTTTACGAGAAGTTTGAGTTTTCAGGTAATGCACGCCTTACAAACCTGTATCCATCTCTTTCTTTTGCACTCCAATTCCCAAGGCTTCTTTGGTGGAAATGTGAGAAGGCAGATGTTACAAACCTTCCGTTCTCCGTGTCCTTTGCTGCTCAATATGCCGGCTACATTAGATTGGCAGGTTTGGCCAATGTTGTTCTTTACGGAAGAGAGATCCAAAGTTCATTGTCTTTCTTCGGCCTGTACGTCCAGCGTTTCACACTGAGCGCTTCATACTCTGCAGAAATCCTTCCGAAGTTCAGTCATGGAATAGACTTCAGTGCCTTGTTCTCTTTCACTCCCATAATCGGAAGTTACCTTACCAAAACCAAAACTTCCTTAGGGGCTACTGCTTCATATTCGTTCCAAAGCAGAAATTGGGAGTTCAAGCTGTCAATGAATCTGAATATTTAAAAGTTCAGTTTTCTTCAAGAAGAACTGCTGCCTGGGCAATTACGGCATCCGAGCGGCCAAGCTCGCAGAGCATGTGCTCTGCGGTTTTTGCCTTTACACTGACGCAGTCTTCATCAAGATCCAGGGCGTTGGCAATTTTTATGCACATTTCATTTTTGTAAGGTGCAAGCTTGGGACTCTGGAGGATGATTGTTGAGTCTACGTTCACAACGTTGTAGCCGTTTTCACGGACAAGGTCGTGTGCAACGCGCAGTAATGTGAGGGATGAAATGTCCTTGTAGCTTGGGTCAGTGTCGGGAAACTGTGTTCCGATATCTTCAAGGCCTGCAGCTCCCAGCATTGCATCAATGATCGCGTGGAGAAGGGCATCTCCGTCTGAGTGCCCTGCACAGCCTTTGGAGTTTTCAATCTCAACTCCGCCGAGAATCAGGTCTCTGCCTTCAACCAGGGGATGAATGTCCCAGCCTGTTCCAACTCTCATTTCAGATCCTCCTGAAAGGTTATCTTTTTGTTTGGGTTCTTGCTGTTTACAACGGCAACCTTGTAGCCCGCATGGGCAAAGAGGGAGGCATCGTCCGTATAGGACGAGGACAACTCCTTGGCGTGGGCCATGTAGATGTCGGAAAGCTTGAAGCACTGAGGGGTCTGAACTGTGTAAACCCCTTCGCGGTCTATTGTTTCCCTGAAAAAGCCTTCTGCGTCAGCGCGTATGATTGTGTCTGTAATCTTAATGGCAGGGACAGCACCACCGAAGAGCTTTGCGTAGGCTATGCAGTCCATGATTGTGTCGCGGTCTATGTAGGGTCTGGCACCATCGTGGATTGCAACTATTTCCGTCTCAAGCTCAGTGTGGCGCATAAGTTCCTTCAGGGCGTTGAAAACGGATTTCTGACGAGTTTCCCCGCCTTCTGTGAAGAATATCGGTACATCTTTGGAAACAAGGTCTTCCATGGCCTGACGTGCCAGATCTGCCTCGCCGGGGCGGCATGTGACCACGCATGCGGTAAGATTCGGAATTTCAAAGAATTCCTTTGCCGCACGGTAGAGGACGGTATGTCCGTCAAGTTTCATGTATTCTTTCTTTGTATCTCCGCCGAATCTGACGGATGAGCCTGCTGCTGTGATTACTACGGCTGACTTGGGAAACAACTTACTTCTCCAGATGTCTGAAGATTTCCTTTTCGATATCTTCAGGACTCTTGTTCAGGGAGAAGGAACACTCATCAATAAGAAGCCTCAGGGCATTGTCGTAAAGTTTGCGCTCCTGGACGGGAAGCTCCTTTATCTTGCTTCTGTGGTAAAGACCCTGGACAACCTTTGTAATGGAGGCTATTGAGCCTTCCTTGATAAGGTTCATGTTCAGCTGGTAACGTGCCTTCCAGTCAACATTGACAGGCTCGTACTTATCGGAAATTGATTCGATTGCAGCCTTTGCTTCAGCAGGGGAGACAAGGTGACGGATTCCTATTGCCTGTGCATTGTCAACGGGAACATTTACAACCATGTCGGAAACATCAATGTAGATTACATAGTATGTTCTGGTCTGGTCTTTTATCTGGCGTTCTTTGATTTCACGGACTATTCCCACACCCTGCAGGGGGTAGACGACATGCTCTCCGATCTTGAATTCTCTATCTGTCTCCATACCTTGATTATACCCTAAAAAAGTTGATGCAACAAGGCGCATGGAGTATAGTGTTTCGTATGGAAAAACAAAGAACACGAAGATGTGGAATCCTTATGCATCCCACATCATTTCCGTCTCCTTACGGAATAGGGGATCTGGGAGAAGAGGCAAGGTCTTTCATAGACTGCATTTCTGACGCCGGAGCAAAGCTTTGGCAGATTCTTCCGTTGGGTCCCACAGGTTACGGGGATTCCCCGTATTCAAGCAGATCCTGTTTTGCAGGTAACGAATACCTCATTGACCTGAGGTCCATAAAAGGAATCAAAACAGTATTCAATCCGCCCGAGGGCTCTGACCGTGGAAGCGTTGATTACAGCAACGTATACAACGTCAAATTCACGCTTCTGAAGCAGGCGGCTGCGGAATTCATAAAACTCAACCCTTCTGACAAGGACTACAAGGCTTTCTGTAAAAAGAACGCCTTCTGGCTTGATGACTATGCCATGTACAGAGCTCTTGTTGACAAAACCGGAGACTCAAGGTGGTTCATGTGGGAAGCCGGTCTGAAAAACAGAAAACCGGAAGTTCTTGCAAAATATGCTTCACTTTTGGCAAACGAGATTGAAGTGTACAAGGTTCTTCAGTACTTCTTCTTCAGCCAGTGGGACAGCCTGCATACCTATGCAAACTCACGTGGGGTGAAGGTAGTAGGGGATATTCCCATCTTTGCCGCAGGTGAAAGTGTTGATGTCTGGACAAACAAACATCTTTTCAAGATGACAGCTTCAGGAAAACAGAGTGCCTGTGCCGGTGTTCCGCCGGATGCCTTCTCTCCGGAAGGACAGCTTTGGGGAAACCCCGTCTATGACTGGCCTGTCCACAAAAAGGAAAACTACAGCTGGTGGAGACAGCGCATAGAATTCACACTCAGCATGGTTGATATTGTCAGAATCGACCACTTCAGAGGTTTTGAGAGTTACTGGGAAGTTCCTGCCGGAAGTAACAATGCAGTTGGTGGAAAGTGGAAGAAAGGTCCTGGAATCGACCTTCTGGGCTACTTCCGTGACTGCGACATTATTGCAGAGGACCTGGGTGTCATTACCGATGAAGTAAGAGCTCTTCTTGCAAGTACGGGCTGGCCCGGAATGAAGGTTCTGCAGTTTGCATTCGATGTACAGGGCAACACCCTTAAGACGGACAACTTCTACCTTCCGCACAACTTTGAGATGAACTGCGTTGCATACACCGGAACCCATGACAACCAGACAAGCAGGGGTTGGTTCAACAGCCTTCCCGACAACTACAAGGATGTGGTAAGAAGGTACCTACAGTGCCCGGATGAGGATGTGGTCTGGCAGATGATGAGAGCACTGCTTGCATCAAGCGCAGATACAGTCATAATCCCCGTTCAGGATTTGATAGGACTTGATGACAGCGCAAGGATGAACGCCCCCTCCACAGTGGGAAGTTTCAACTGGTCCTGGCGAATGGAGAAGGGCGCAATCCAGAGTTGGATGACCGACAGGCTGAGGGAATACATCAACCTGTACGGCAGGTGATTTATAGCGTCACATTGTACTTCTTCATCATTGCATTCCAGGTGTCCAGGGCGTTGCTTGCAGCAAACACAAGGATGGTAATTCCCTTTACGACCGGACCGTCGGCTATCATTGCAGCCATTGAGGCTGCAACTGATGTGAGGGCAAAGTCTGCCTGAGGTACGGCCAGGAATTCCTTCACCCAGTCGTTTGTAGTCTTTGTTTTATCAGTTTTTGAGATGCCGAAACGGTACTTCTCATAGATGGTCATTGTTGCATAGGCTACAAAGCCTGCTGCAACAGCTATGGCCGCAGCTGCACTGACTTTTCCCCATAGGATAACGTCTGGAATGCATATGTAGACTATCCCGGCAGCTACAAGGACAACGGTTCTGGTCACAAGGGCCTTCAGATCCTTGTAGAATGCCTCTTTCTGGCTTTCAGGCAGGTCTTTTGCAAGGATTTCACCTTTTTCCGTCAGAGCTTTCTCAATGATCTTGGCTTCCTCTCTGAGCTGCTGATACCTGTCTTCCGGAAGGACAATTCTTGCCGATTGGAGAACAGCTTCAGAGTCGTTTGAGCCGTTGCAGTTCACCGTATAACAGAAATCTATGTAGTCGCCTGAGTTTTCTGCAATTGTCAGGTCTACAATCTCCCTTCCTGAAAGTCTGGTGCCTTTGGCAGTTCCGTCTATTCGGGCCTGAAGGTCAGGTTCCAGATTGGGCTTCACATACTCCATTTCCCTGTCTATAGACTGTGAAACAACGCTTTTCACCGCTCCGGTTTCCCAGCTTTTTACTGTTTCGACTCCTGCGGTACAGGATGTAATTGCACCGAGCAGAAACACTGCCACAATGGCGTTCAGAAATTCTCTTTTTCCTCTGTAAATCATATTTCCTCCTATACAATCTGCCAGCCCAGCATCAGGTGTACACGTATCTGCGTGTAGCAGGGGAATATCCCCCTGACAGTTGAATATTCATTTGTGAATGTTGAAGACGGATCTCTGAAAGATACGGAAGGCTCTATTAAGAACCTGTCCCTGATTCTGAAGGTCCAACCTGCAACAACTTCGTTCATCGCATAGAGCTTTTTCCTGTATGTTCCGAACTGTACTATGGTCATTCCTGCAAAGAATCCCAGGTCTTCAAACGGATACGCAGTCAGAAGCAGACCTGCATCAAACATCAGCCTTCCTCTGTTTGTGAAGGTTAAATTCACCGGCACTCTGAGCTGAAACTGGTCTGACATTGAAAAACCTGCATACAGACTTTCCTGGTATGAGGTTTTTGATATGAATAAATCCTGAACTATTCCTGCATCCGCACAGACAGAAACATGGGGGAGTGCAAAAACAGGACAGATTGAAAAACCAAGCACCAGCACCGTCAGAATGCAGATTTTCTGATTTTTATTCATTTGTTTAATCCTCCTGTACTATTTCCAGATAGGCCGATTCACCGCTGTCTGAAACGGCAATCAGACCTGTCTTTCCAACTGTTATGTAAGATGCTTCAAACGGCAGTTCCGCCGTACCAAGAGGCTTGATTATCGTTCCGTTTGCCATGTAGGAAGAAACTGTGTGGGGGTTTTCAAGAACGTAGAAGAACAGGCCTGTAGAAGATACCTGAAGGTCTACTGCCGCCGTGCTGATTGTCTTTTTGGTCTTCCAGTAGTAGTTGTCACTTCTGGAGCATAGAATCACGCTCTCGCCATCTGAAACCAGAAGAAGATTCTCAGTCAGGAACTTTGCTATCTTTATGTTTCCCAGAGGCATTCGTGTTGAGAACCAGGATGTTGTTTTTCCAATACCGTCAAAGCCTGCACACCATAGAATGTCTGATTCTTCTCCTACACAGACAAGACTTGTGCCCAGACCCTCAAGAACGGCCAGGGAAGAGACTCCTGACGGAAGGACAACTCCACATCTTGAACTTATTCCGGAAGTGTCTGTTGTCTCCACAAGAGCCCTTGAGGAAGGCGGGAAGAAAAGAAAACAACCGGCTCCGGAAGATGTTGGAACTACTGAGCATTTCTCGATTCCATACAGGTCTATAAGCGGAATTGCAAGCGAACCTTCAATTCTTTCCTCATCTTCTCCGTCCAATGCCATTTCAATCTTTTTCTCTGAATTGACATGCATCACGCTTATGTTTTCCATTTCATCGGCACTTGCGAAAAAAGACATTGAGGCATTGCCCCACAGCCCGTTTGTATCTCCCAGCCACTCCCAGCCCAGGTCTGTAGCACTGACGGTATCAAGTACCTGGATCGTGTTTGATGAGATTTTGAAAAGCTTCATGACGCCTGTCCGTGAATTGATGCTTACGTAGCAGTCGTTTTCAACTGCAGTGACAAAGCTTCCCAAGGCATCTTTCGGGTTTTTGAATCCCATGGTTGCAAGACCTTCAACACCCAGAGGTTTTGCCGTGAACTTTGCAGAGACGGACTGTATACTTCCGTCGCTGATTCTGTAAATTACGGCACTCAGAACGTGGATTCCCGTATTTGGGGTGAATGTTACCGTTGTTCCTGTTGAATCAAGGAGAACCGAATCCAGGCGCCAGGTGATTACGTAGTCTGAAAAATCTGAGATGTTGGACTGAGGAATCAGGTTTACGGAATGCTGCTCTGTACTTGCCACAATTTCTGTCAGTCCTTCAAGGCGGAATGTGGTTTTTCCCGCATCCCAGTTGGAATCAGATGTAAGGTCCAGATTTCCTGTGGTGCGTTCGTCTGCAACAATTTTCACGGCCTCTTCGGTTCCGCAGACAAGGGATGAGGAGCTGTAGAGACTTACTCGCACAGAGTAGCTTCCGTCCGGAACCTGAGGGGAAGTCCATGTTGTATATCCTGAGCCCTGAGTGGGTGTAAGCGAGGATTCGCAGACTTTCCGGGTGCTGCTGTCCCACAATGAGATATCCAGTTTCGCATCTTTGAGAGAACTGTCCCAGTCAATTCTTATCTGTACCGAGCCCGAGCCCCTGATCCGGTCAAGCCCAAGGGAAAAGGAACCCTGCTCTGAGTTGAATTTCACATTGGCAGTTCCGCTTGCCAGTTCCTTTGATTTGGAGCTGTAGGCGCTTGCACTGAGGATCCAGTTTCCAAGCGGAAGACCGTCCAGAACAACGGTCGAGCTTGTAGAGCTCTTTGTGAACGTCTTTCCTCCTGGTCCGCTTCCGTGGACTATGTATTTTGTAATTGTTTCAACGCTCTGATCAGGGGCAAGTGTTTTGTCCTTGTTCTGATAGAGCATTATTGTCATAGTGCCCGTCCCGGCAGCCTTTTCCGCGCAGGAAGAGAGCATCATGAGCAGGCTTAAAAGCACGCACAAAAGGGTCATACTGCCTCCTGCTATATAATGGTTCGGCAACGCCTTTTTCTTTCACGTGTTTGAGGGGTCATCTTGTAGGTTTTTCGTTCAATTATTACAATAAATGCATGGACAAAATTCTCAGCTTCCTTATATTGGGTCTTTTCATTGTCGTAGTCTTCGGACGTTCGTACTTTCCATCAGCCGCCCTTTACTGGTCGGTGTATTTCCTGATGTTCATTCTGGTGGCCCTTCTGTGGTTTGCAATGTTCTGGGTTTCACGCAAGCGCAACGCCAAAGTTCTGGGCTTTGAGCCTGATGCAGATTTCTTTGTTGGCAAGGTTTCTCCCAATGTCCGTGACGATCTTCAGCGCGGAAGAATGAGCTTCAAAGATGGAAAAATCACGCTTGTAGGCAGAAAGAAAGGCAGTTTTGAAAAAGTATGGTCCGCAGATGTGAGTGATATTCAGTCGGTAGGCTTCGGCAAGGTCGCCGGAGTGAGAAAGGGATTTACCTTCCA
>Ga0310696_10003091_pt1 | contig 21083 bp, 17 predicted proteins | sample AusTroGonzalo_MG_4_FD_203885 | JGI IMG/M metagenome (GOLD analysis project Ga0310696, IMG submission 203885) | Bovine rumen microbial communities from tropical cattle in Woodstock, Queensland, Australia - Gonzalo_02 (v2) (version 2) | ecosystem: Host-associated > Mammals > Digestive system >... | reverse complement strand
ATACAGTATGTAACATAGGATAAAAATGTTCTTGAATCATAGCTTTAATATCATTAGCTTCTTTTCTCGACCATTTTTTATATTTTTGTTTGCATTTAGTCAAAACAATTTGTGTGCGTATTTTTTCTTTTTTATCTACTTTTATCGGTTTAATAGTTTCTAAATCTGTTTTGGTGCTAAAATCAAATTCTAGTTTATATGTATTATCATCAGCCCCTTTATAAAAACTCAATATTGTAGCTTTATCAAAGACCTTCAAAAAACTTATTCTACCAATACCCTTACATCCGTCTTTTGATGTTGTATAACCACGTTTGAAATTTGAAAAATTTTGCTCGTTAAAACCCACTCCGTTATCTGTGATTATAATGTTATTGATTTCTCCAATAGTATTATCTACACCTAATTCCGACTCTCGTTGAATTATAATATCTATAATTCCATTATTAACTTTATTTAAATATATAGACTGTATAGAATTTGATAAAGCTTCAAATAATGCGTACCAAATTCCATCTCTAACGCCGAGACCGAAATTAGCAACAACACCTTCTAGACTCATAGGCATATAAACAATTTTATTGTCTGACATACGGGAACCTCTTTTATTGATGATTCTAAAATAAAAATTTAGATTTAACCAGTTTTTTGTTATTATTTATATGCTGTTTTTCCATAATGCCACTATTTGGGTCAGTTTGTATTGGATTCTGCGAAGTAACCATGCCTGGCGACAAGTCAAATTACCATCGTTTGTTCGGCGAATTGCGGCTTCAAGTTCGCGTAACGAACGACATGCCGCAAAATAAAGCATTATAAAATCCATACGGTGATTTGGCTTAATATCATCAAAATGTTTGTATTTCATGGCTACTCCTTTTAGGTTGTCGCATTTGTCATTACTTTCAATCAAAAGTCCAGTCATTTTATTATCTTTATTAACTTGACTTCTGGGGTTTTCAGAGCGGTAATTGCATGACATTAAAAGGAGTCAACATGTCGTGCGAAATTGATATACCGCAAAGTTTTGATGAACTGAAACGCCTGCCGTTCGCAGAACGTGGGCAATTGTGGGCAAAATACTGTACATATCCGTTCAAACGGCAGAATTTTGCCCTATGGTATTACATCCAATGTGACCGATTAAAACTGCGAATAGAACCAAAATATATGGTAAAAATTCGCAAATATAAGGATAACCCCAATGCTTGTTTGGATAAGGTGCATAAAAATAAATACAACCTAACCATCGGTAGCACCATAACCAAGACATTTCGTGGCATTAAACACAATGTTGTCGTTACAGACGACGGGTTCGCGTATAACGATAAAAGATACCGAACTTTGTCAGCAGTTGCGCTGGATATTACGGGCATAAAGGTGTCCGGTCCGGACTTCTTTGGAATAGCCAAAAGGAACAAACATGACGGTAAATAGATGTGCCATATACGTTCGTAAATCAACGGAACATGGATTGGATATGGAATTTAATTCCCTGCAAAACCAAGAAGAATCCTGTAAAGCATATATTGCATCACAATCATTCAATGGTTGGCAATATTATAAAACATATAGTGATGCGGCGATATCTGGTGGAACGATGGAACGTCCCGCATTAAAACAAATGTTGGATGATATGGCACATGGTCTGGTTAATACTGTGGTGGTATACAAAGTTGACCGATTATCGCGTTCAATCTTGGATTTTCACAATATGATGAAGTATTTTGAAAAACATAATGCTAACTTTGTATCCATAACACAGTCGTTTGATACATCAAATTCTATGGGTAAATTGACCTTAAACATGTTGCTATCGTTTGCTCAGTTTGAACGCGAAGTTGCCAGTGAACGTGTACGAGATAAAATTCGTGCATCCAAGGCAAAAGGCATCTGGGTTGGTGGCAATCCACGACTTGGTTATGACATAATAAATAAAAAGTTGATTGTTAATAAATCCGAAGCAGAACAGGTAAAAATCTTATTTGAAAAATATCTGGAATTACAATCTGTGGTTGAATTAGTTCGCTTCGCACGCGAAAACAATATCCATAACAAGCAATGGATAACCAAGAAAGGTGTTGTGCGTGGTGGCGCAGAATTTTATCAACAAACGTTGCACAATTTATTGCGTGATGAAGTTTATATTGGGAATATGGTCTGTAAATCCGGTGGAACATCTGTAAAGGGGGAACATGCGGCAATCATAGACAAAGATTTATTCAATCGCGTTCAAATGGCACTCGCCAGAAATGGTAATAACAAAGGTAATCGTTATGCTGGTTCACCAAATTTACTAACTGGAAAATTGTTCGATATAGATGGCATAAAGTTTACAAACCAACAAACACGAAAACTGGGGCAACCGGTAAAATACTATTACGCTAAATCTGGATTTTATATCCCATCGCTCAGTATTGATGAAATCGCAATGAATACGATTAGTGAGTTTCTAAATTCGTCTATGCGTGACATTCCGCCGGATACAGCATTGTTATTAAAACGCATAGATATACAAAATATGTCATATAATCAAAAGCGTGATTTTATAAAAACAATTATTACAAAAGTTGTATATTCCGAAAATAAATTAACTTTCTATCTGGTGCTTAATAACGAATTAAAGCAGTTTATTAGTGAAAATTTCATAAATGAAAATGCTGATGACATGACATATATTATCAATAAAGACGCGGTGATAATTGAACGCCAATTTATCCTTAGCAAGTATAATAAATGCAATGAATATAATTGTGGCAAATCTGGTGCAATCAGCATAAGTGACAATAATCACTTGATTGTGCGGGCGTTTGCACGTGCATTTAAGTATCGTGAATTATACGAACACAATGGGGATTATAAATCAATCGCAAAAACAGAAAATGTTTCGGAAAGCAGTGTATATCGTCATCTGAAACTTGCATATATGAACCCGCATACTATCAATGACATCATGTCTGGCAAGTTGCAATGTAGTGTTGATAAGTTGTTTCATATGGCTTGAATACAATCCTTTTATGATTATATTACAAGTATTAGGATATAAACATGAATGAGTTACAGAAACAAATTTTAAAAAATTTTGAAAATGATATCAGAGATTATATTCTCGAAAATCTTGATACCAAATATTTGAAAGAAACGTATGACATATCTTTGAATCCAAAATTAGATTTAACAAAATTAGACAATCTGGGGTTATTTACGTTATACTATTTTTTTAGAAGACGTTTTCCAACTGGAATCAAACGAGTTCTGCATTCAAGAGCATTGCTACAAAATCCTTTATTCAATAAATACAGAAAACAAGTTAATAAAATTACCGCGGCATTAAATACTGGACAAAGCATAAGAGAATATCTACCAGATGATATAGTAAAATTAAATAGGTGTAACCCTGTTGAGAATAAAATGGATGGTTTATTAATCGGTTGGGGAATAGCGCACTTGCACTTGTTTACCAGAAAGGAACGAGCACGACTAAAAGCAGAAAATCAAGACGATGATAAATATTTGCTTTATATCATTTCGGATTCGTGTGGTGTATTCTTTATAGATATAAAAGATCATATGCATTTTGCAGATACAGAGTTATTAAATATTATAAATGAAGAAATAACAGGTGGTGAATTAAAAGGGTTTTGTAATATACAACAAATTGTTACACCAACAAATCTTGATAAGCGAGATCTAAATAAATTGCGAAAAAAGGGGATCGGGTATCTGGTAAAACTTAACGAAACGGGTGATACTTTCATAAGTGGGCTAAATAGAGTGAGTGCAACAATGGCTTACGATCAGATTTTACATCAATTATCAGGATTCGCAGAATGGCTTACAGATAATATCGAAATGCTAAAACAAGATTTAATTAAACACAATCGATATAAAGATCAAATTGATTTTCATTTGGGCTTTGGTCAAGGTGGAAAATGCGGAAAGTATATGCTTCCAGATGTCTTTCTTTACGATAAAAATTCTGACACAATTATCACAATACCGGACAACCAACCGATTGAAATGGTGATCAATATTTTAAAATGTAATAATATGATTTAATATTTGTATTAATCTCCAGTTGAAAATTCGGCATTGTATGTAAATTCTGTGAATATGGCGATTTATGCTGATGATAAATACATACAAGATATTATCACCACAAAACATCCTGAAAACATGCAGGAAATCAGCCGTATTTGAACAAAGAAAAAACCGACCATACTTGGTCGGCATTTTTTGGTGGGAGTGGGTGGATTCGAACCACCTCAGTCGTAAGACAACAGATTTACAGTCTGCCCCGGCTCTCCAACTCCGGCGCACGCCCAAAACTTAACTTATGGTGCGAGCAGCGGGAATCGAACCCGCATTTCAAGCTTGGAAGGCTTGCATTCTAGCCTTTGAACTATGCTCGCCCTTGCTTTATGGGCTTTGTGATTATATCTTATTTTTTTACAAACGCAAGCATTTATTCTGTTATTTCTACACTATCTATGTATTCGCGTGAGATGTTTTCTAATTTTACTGGTTGATAGTCTGGATTTGATATTGTTTCATTTTCCGAATCATCATAAATTTGAATTGGTTGTGTGTTTGTAGTGTTTTCTGTTGTGTCTGCCACATAGTTTGCACCAAAGGCTTTTGTTTTATATGCGGCTTTTTTACGTAGATTTTCAGGAATATTTATATAATCCCCAGGATTTATTCCGCGTGTAGATATTTCTTTTTCTGGTACAGATGATAAATTTGTTGTGTGAATGTTGTACAAAGGTTTCAAGAAATTTGTTTGTGCTGCTTTTAATTCGTTTGGTGTTCCTGAACCGTTTAACATCATGATACGCAAAGCACGTTCTGATTCACCAGATGGTTGCAGACGAAAGATTCCGGCTGAACCAATATAGCCATTTGGATCAAATAAGTAAGCAGATTTTGATTTTGGTGAAAATAACATTCCCAATGCCAGATTTGCTGCATCATAACCAAATGCAGCCAGATAATCTGGGTCTTTGCCAGCTACCATATTATATAGATTTACAAAGTTTTCTGAAACATCGGACATGGCGGCATATTTAGCACCGCTCATCGTAAAATCTGATGCTAGATTGGCATCTTGCCATAATGTTGTACCATAGAAAGCTATTTCACGATTGTTTATTCCATAATAGCGTAAAAAAGACATCAATGCTTTGGAATCTTCTCCGTTGCCTAATAACAAAATTGCTTCATACGGCAGTTTTCCTGTGGTTTCTGTTCTTGATATTTTTTCAAGTTGTTTATTTAAATTACTTCTGGTTTCACCAGATACATGTTCTTTGGTTAAAATATCAGATAGTATTTCACGTGCGCGCGTGTTCGCTGCGTTTCTGGCATTATATAATGATGCACGTATAGCTGTGTCTTTGATAGAATCTGGATTGTCAGGTGTATAATAAAATAATCCCTTGATTGCTATATTATATAAATCAGCTGCTTGTGTTGCAACTGATGCCATCAATTGACCAGATTTATCATTTGGTACTAAAATAACAATACTTTTTGCACCATCTAGCTGTATTTGGTTTATTATTGTTTCAATGCTTTGTATAGGTAGTAAATTGATGGTCATAACCCCGTCACCCAATGCACCTGCATCAGATGTAAAAGACAATACTGGCAAACTTGATGGTTTTATTTCGCGTATCGTTTGTGTGTCTTCAGCAAAAAGGGGGCCAATAATAATATCTGGATTGGTATTTAGGGCTGTTTGCATTATTGCATTACGTTGTAATTTATCACCAGATAAATCATAGAAAGACATTTTTATATTTGGTTTAGTTTTTCTTAGAAACGCAGTTTCAATGGATGTTTTTATATTATTGCCCGTTGTTTTGGCGTTTCCGGTCATTGGTAATAAAACTGCAATATTTGCGGCACGCCCACCATCATCAGACCCATAAAGAGTAGTAGAATAAAGGTATGTATCTTGGACATCTTGTGGTGTTGTTGTTGCAGCTTCTTCGTATGTGTCATACCAATTACCAGATTTATTAGTGCCACAACCAGAAAGTGTGACTAAAATACCTATAAAAAGTAAAAATTTATTCATAGACATTGAAAAACCTATTTTTGATATGGTAATATTCTACTATAAAAGGATTAAAAATGCAATCAGGGCTTTATGTTGTTGGGACACCAATTGGAAATTTAGCTGATATGTCACCACGTGCAATTGATGTTTTGAAAAATGTCGATTTAATTGCTGCGGAAGATACTAGGGTTTTTGCTAAATTAGCTAAATATTTTGATATAAAAACCAAAGTTATTTCATGCCACGAACATAATGAACGTGATGTTATAGATTCTTTGGTGGAAAAAATACAAAATGGTATGACAATCGCGACTGTTAGTGATGCAGGAATGCCTGGTATCAGTGATCCTGGTTTTCGGTTGATTCGTGCCGCGCGTAGTTCAAATGTTCCTGTGTTTGTTGTTCCTGGTGCAACTGCGGCAATATCTGCGCTGGTTTTATCAGGGTTTCCAACTGACAGATTTACGTTTTGTGGTTTTTTTGATGAAAAAAAGGTTCGTGAAGATAATAAACTTCGTCATACTATTATTTATTATGAAAGTCCGAATCGTGTTATGAATACTATTAAAATTTTGTCATCTGTTATGCCAGAACGTCAAATTGCGATTGTTCGTGAGATAACAAAGATTCATGAAGAAACAATTATCGGATATCCGGCAGATTTAATAAATATTGAACCGCCACGTGGCGAAATAGTTATTGTTGTTGCACCTGCACCAGATAGAAAAATGTCAGATGAAGAAATCAGCGAAATTGTAAATGATATCGTATCTAATTCGACTAAATCTGCAGCAGCAGAACTGGCTTTGCGAACAGGAATATCAAAAAAAGAAGCATATAAAAAATTGGTGAATAAATAATGATAAAATTTGTTGGTTCTTTTGATACAGTAGAATCTCTGCCGAATACAGCATTTGCAGAATATGCTTTTGTTGGGCGCAGTAATGTTGGTAAATCATCTTTGATAAATGCTATTGTATCTGAAAATATAGCTAGAACTTCTAATACGCCTGGTCGAACACAAAATTTAAACTTGTTCAATATTCAAGATAAAATAATGATTGTTGATTTACCAGGATATGGATATGCACGTGTTTCTAAAAACGAGGCGTTGCGTTGGTTAAAACGTTTAGAAAACTATTTAATGAATCGGTCACAATTGCGTAGATTATTTATTTTGGTTGATTCCAGAATAGGTATAAAAGATTCAGATTTAGATTTAATGGATTTTTGTGATAAAAATGGTATTTGTTATCAAATTGTTTATACCAAAAAAGATAAACGTGTACGTGAAAAATCACAACAACAAATTTGTCATGAAAATCATCCGGCTATGGTGGCGCAAATATTAGAAACCTCTGCTGAAAAGAAAGTTGGGTTGGAAGATTTAAGAAATGTCATTGGTATTAAATAATAACGTTTTTAATGTGTCTAATCCGGCATTCATATTAGATGCTGTTTGGAATTTTATTGCAAAATATGTTGATGATTTTTCAAATGTTTTGATTTTTTTGCCTAGCAGACGTGCTGTGCGTAGTGTTGAAAAAATGATTGTTGATAAAGTTGGACATGCTGTACTTTTACCAAATTTAATACCGTTGGGTACAGGGGTTGAAGATAGTGAAGATACAGAGTTTTTATCGGACACAATATCAAATCAAGAACGTGTAATTGTTTTATCTAAATTATTATCTGGGGATGCAAATGTGAAAAATATATCGACTGCTTTGCCCATAGCCCGCGATTTTATTCGTATGCAAGATTATCTTGAAAACGAAGGTATAAATATTCATGATATAAATTGGTCTGAGTTAATAGATGATAAATATGCAATTCATTTTCAAAACAAAGCACGTATTTTAGATATATTAAAACAATTACCAAATGATAAATTGACCGCTACGATGAAGCGTAATCAAGATATTCGTTCATGGATAAATAATCTCGATAAATACGAATTAGTAATGGTTTGTGGTTCTACTGCTTCTGTGCCGGCAACGGCAGATTTAATGGCGGCGATAGCAAAACGTGATAATGGAAAAATTATTTTGTCTGGAAGAATATCTGGGTTAGCTGATGATTTCATTCTGGATACAAACCCATATAATGCTGAACATAATTTTTTAAACAAAATAGGTTTGTCTGTTGATGATGTAAAAACAATAGATGTTGGTGATAATACTTATATGGATGTAATGAATATTGCGTTTGGCAACAGTGGAAAACATGTAAATAATAAGATGGATAATTGTGTGTTAATAGAATGCAACCGTGAAAGTGAAGAAGCAATAGTTGCAACAGAAATAGCACACAAAGCAATATCTGAAAATAAATCTGTTTTAATTATCACACCTGATGCGGCAGGTAATCAGCGTATAAAATCAGAAATGATACGTGCTGGAATTGATGCTGATTTTTCATCTGGTATATCTGGGACGATGACGAATCTAGGACGTGCAATTTTAAATTTATTTGATTATTGGATTGAAAATAAGCAATTTGAATTTGAACAATTATATACAGATGCAAATTATAACATATTTGATATGTTGGTAAAATTTATCGATGAAAATGATAAAAGTATTTTTAGACCGAATTTTGATATAGAAAACGAAACAGATGTTCCCATTTGGGAAAGTATTAAAAATATGTCTGATATTTTGCATAAAAATGGAATTGTGTTAAATGTATCTGATGCACGTGCTTTTATAGCAGATGCCATAGGTGCTGTATCAATTAGGCCAAAAGTTTCCAAAGATTGTCATGTATGTGTATTAGGAACAATTGAATCGCGTATGCAAACTGCGGACGTTGTTGTTTTAACTGGGTTAAACGAAGGAATGTTTCCGTCTAGTGGCTATGAAAACGCTTGGTTGCCACGTATAATATCTGAAAAGATTGGTTTGCCATCACCAAATCGCAAAGTGTCTCTGATGGCTTTGGATTTTATGAATTTGTCTTGTAATCACGAAGTATATTGGTTGCGAAGCAAACAATCTGGTGGTGTATTGACTACTGAATCTAGATTTTTATCACGTATGCGTGTTGCGATTGGTAATGTAAAAAATGGTGATGATATTTTAAAAGATATACGTGCAAAAGATGATGTGCCCTATAATTCCTTAGATTATTCTGCACCAATTCCGCCCATAGATAGAACTGATGTATATGTGACGGAAATTGAATTGTTAATACATAATCCATATGCTTTTTATGCTAAACATATTTTGCGATTGCGTCCTGTGGATGATTATTGGATTTTACCAGATGCACGGAATTTTGGAAATTTAGTACATGAAACAATAGAAAATGCCAAAGATTTTAGTGCAGATAAACTAATCACAGAAATGGATATGCGTGCTAAACAGGTTTTAAGCAAAGATTCTATATTATTTTATTTTTGGCATAAAAGGTTTTGTGAAATTGCCCCGTTTATAGAGCAATATTTAAAAAATGGTGGTCATAAAGAAATTGCAGGTTCTACTGTTATTGCTGGACGTAATGTGAAAGCCAGGGCAGATGTGGTATGGGATGGTATTGTATTAGATATAAAAACGGGTAGTGCGCCAAGCAAGAAACAGTTGCTAGATGGTACAATGCCTCAATTACCTTTGGAAGGGTATATAATGCAACAAGGTGGTTTCCCGATAAAAATTCAAAATGTTTCCATGACACCAATTTTACAATTTCTACAATTAAAAAATGGTGATTTACAATTATTTGAATATAAAGATGATTTAGCACAACAAATGATTGATAATACTGTACAAAAAGTGAAAGAATTATTTGGTAGGTATAGTAGTGATAATGTGGCTGAATATGAATACAGAAATTCTGTTGGCGATAAGTATCATGAATGGGATGATTTAGCGCGTGTAAATGATTAAGCTTTGATTTCTAACATCAATCCACAGTGATCTGTTGGTTTATCAGCAAGACGTGGGTTTATATCTATTTCGCAATTTTTAATCATTTTTATTGCGGTTTTATTACATAAGAAATAGTCTAATCTTAAACCTTGCTTATTGCCTACTGTATCATGACCACGATAACCATACCATGTATAATCTATGTCGTCTGGATGCATGTATCGCCATGCATCAACCCATCCCAAATTAAGCCACTGTTCCATGATATTACGTGCATCTGGGGCGGAAATAGAAGAACCAACATAATTTTTAGGGTTCCAAATATCTTTGTCTGTTATTGCGACATTATAATCACCACCGATGATAACAGGTTCTTCAGAATCAAGATATTTAGATATATATTGTGTAAAAGCACGCATCCAATCAAGTTTATAAGGGAACTTTGGACTTTCTATGCAATCACCATTTGGCATATATACATTGATTAGTCTTATTTTACCATCTATTACACATTCTAAAAATCTTGAATTTACATCAGGGTAATTTGGCATGCCCATAATTGTATCTTCAATGGAATATTTAGAAAATGTTGCAACCCCATTCCAAGATTTTTGACCAAAAACTTTTATGTTATATCCAAAATCATCCAGTAGATTATACGGAAAATTGGCATTTTCAACTTTTAGTTCTTGACATAATACGGTGTCGTATTCGCCATTTCTTAATATATCCATAAAACTTTCGATATGGGCACGGATAGAGTTAATGTTTAACGTAAGTATTTTCATATTTGCAATCTTTGTTTTGTAATATTATAATATACCCTGTCCAATATAAAAACAACAAGGATTTTATGTTATGAACATGTATCAATTTTTGGAGCAGGTGGTACAACAATCCCCAAATGCTTTGTTCTTGGTACGCGAAAAAATAACTTTCAAAGATGCCTTGTCCTTGATTCATGCAAGGGCTGCGACTTTACACCAAACAGGTGTTAGAAGTGGTGATGTTGTTGGAATTTTATCCCATAATATTGCACAGTTTCCTTTGACTCTTTTCGCAGCATGGTATTTGGGTGCCAAGGTTTTATTGCTGGACACTAATTTAACCCCGTTTGAATATGATAATATGACTAAAACGGTTGGGTGTAAGTTTGTCTGTGCAGAAAAATCCTTTTTTTATGATACCAAAATATTCAAGTTTTTTGATATTGAGACATCAGATACAAAGATAAATTCGAAATTAAAGCCGGCAAAATTGAAATCGGACGATATTGCGACTTTATCTTTTACATCTGGTTCTACTGGTAATCCAAAAGTTGTTCCTTTGACACATGGAAATTTGAAAACATCTTCTGATTATTACGAAGATATGGGACAATGGATACATAAAAATGAAATTATGTACGGTTTTTTGCCTCTGTATCACATATTTGGATTTGCAGCTGGTGTTTTGGCACCATTGCATTTTCATATGGGGGTTTTGTTGCAACCAACAATCAATCCAAAAAATATATTGGAAGATTTCAAAGTATATAAGCCACATGTTATTCCTGCTGTACCAAGAGTATGGGAAGTTTTCCGAAATAAAATTATTGATGGTATCAAAGCGCAGAATAAATGGTGGTTAGTGTCTTTTGTGTTAAAATACCAGAAATTACTGAAAAAAATTGGCTTTGGCTGGTTAGTTAAAAAGGTTCAAAAACCCCTGTTAGATGTTTTTGGAGGTCGTGCAAATTTATTGATTGCTGGTGGGGCTGCTACCAAACCGGAAGTTGAAAAATTTTACGAATCTTTGGGGCTAACTTTTGTTCAAGGATATGGTATGACAGAAACTGTTGGACCATTTTGTTGTTCAAGACCGGTTAAACATCGTGTGCCATTTGCATTTGGAGTACCGATTGGATGTTCTGAATGTATGATTCGTGACGCAGACGAAACAGGGGTTGGTACTTTGTGGGTTCGTGGTCCAAATATCTTCAAAGGATATCTGGATAATAAATCTGCGAATGCTGAATCTTTTGATAAAGATGGTTGGTTTAACACTGGGGATTTAGTATATTTGGATAAAAATAAGCAGTATCATTTTGCAGGACGTAAAAAGCAAGTTATTGTTTTAGATTCTGGTAAAAATGTATATCCAGATGAACTAGAAGGTTTATTTATCGAAATTTCAGGTGTGAAAAATGTCGCTGTGTTTGAACACAAAGTTAAAGACAAGACGGTCACTTATGCTGTTTTTTCAGTCGAACCAGAAATGACGATTGATAAATTAGCTGCGTTTGTTGCAGAAGCAAATAAAAAAGTTGCATCATATAAATGGGTGACACATTTTGCAATGACAACTGAAGATTTACCAATAACCAGTACGCAAAAGGTAAAACATCATATTGTTCGTCAAAATTTAATTGATGGAAAATATCTTGATAGACACGAATAATTGTTCATAATGCAAATAAATATAAAAGGACAAAAAATGACTATGTATGATTTATTAGAAAAAAATATCAAAGAAAATAAAGATTTACTTTTCTTGGTACGTGAAAATGTTACTTTTGGTGAATTACCAAAATATATCAATCCACGTGCTGCATCGTTGGCTGCAGCTGGGGTTAAGGCTGGTGATGTGGTTGGTGTGTTGTCACATAATTTGCCACAATTTATTTACAGTTTGTTTGCGATTTGGTATTTAGGTGGAACAGTTTTGTTGTTGGATACAAATTTGACACCAGAAGAATACGATAATATGACTAAATTAACTGGCTGTAAATTGGTAGTTGCTGAAAAATCTTTCTTTTATAAAACAAAAAACTTTGAATTCTTTGATATCGAAACGAAAGATAAAGAAGGTGCATCAGTTAAACAACATAAATTAAAAGAAGACGATATTGCGACTATGTCTTTTACGTCTGGTTCAACAGGGACACCAAAAATTGTTCCTTTGACACACAAAAATTTGGTTGCTTGCTCAGAAGGTTTGGAAAATTTGAACATATTCTTGCGTCATAATGAAATGATGTATGCTTTCTTACCTTTGTATCATGTGTTTGGTTTTGCTGTGGGTTTCTTGGCACCATTGCATTTTGGTATGAGTATTTTATTGCAATCAACAATAAATCCAAATGCTATTTTACAAGACTTTGCAACTTATAAACCGCAGGTTATACCGGCTGTTCCAAAGTTATTTGAAATTTTCCGTAAAAAAATTATTGATGGAATCAAAGCTAAAAAGAAATGGGGTCTAGTGTCGTTTATCATGAATCATCAAAAGACTTTGCGTACAATCGGATTAGGTAAGTTAGTTGATAAAGTTTTAAGTCAGATAAATTCTGTTTTTGGTGGTCGGGTACGTTGTATGGTTGCTGGTGGTGCAGCTACAAAACCAGAAGTTGAAAATTTTTACAATAAGCTGGGTGTAGCATTTGTCCAAGGTTATGGTATGACAGAAACAGTTGGACCAATCTGTTGTTCAAAACCAGTAAAAAAGCGTGTTCCATTCGCATTTGGTGCCCCGCTGGGTGGTAGTTGCTGTGAAATTCGTAATGCGGATGAAAATGGCATTGGTATGTTATGGGTACGTGGTGACCAAGTATTCGGTGGTTATTTAAATAATGATGCCGCTAATAAAGATTGTTTCGATAAAAATGGTTTCTTCTGTACGGGGGATTTGGTATCCATTGATAAAAATGGTGAATATCATTTTGCAGGACGTAAAAAGCAAGTTATTGTTTTGGATTCTGGTAAAAATGTATATCCAGATGAATTGGAAGGCTTGTTTATCGAAATTCCAGGTGTGAAAAATGTCGCTGTGTTCGAACATGAAATAAATGGTAAAACTGTTGCATATGGTGTATTTTCTGTTGAAGATGGTATGACAATGGATGTGTTAGCAAAAGAGATTGCAGAAAAGAACAAAAAAGTTGCATCATATAAATGGGTGACACATTTTGCAATGACAACTGATGATTTACCTGTGACAAGCACGCAGAAAGTAAAACATCACGTTGTACGTCAGTATTTAATTGATGGTAAATACACAGAAAGACATGAATAAAATTAGGAGTAGGCACAAATGAATATGTATCAAACATTGGAAAATGCTGCAAATCAATGGCCAGAAAATTTATTTTTGGTACGCGAAGGCATAACATACTCTCATTTCATCGGGCAGGTACGTGCAAGGGCAGCTACTTTGCGTGATGCGGGTATTAAATCTGGTGATGTGGTTGGTGTGTTGTCACATAATTTGCCACAGTTTCCTTTGACGTTGTTTGCAGTTTGGTATTTAGGTGGTATTGTATTGATGCTAGATACAAATCTTACACCTTTTGAATATGATAAGATGACGCAAATAGCAGGATGCAAATTTGTTTGTGCTGAACCTACGTTTTTCTATAAAACAGATAAATTTACTTTTTTTGATATAACCAGAAAAGATGGTGACATAGATTATGATTTACGTCCATATCCATTGGAATCTACAGATATTGCATTGATGTCTTTTACATCTGGTTCAACTGGCACCCCAAAGGTTGTGCCATTAACTCATTTCAATTTAATTGAATGTGCGAATTCTTTGGAAGATATGTCTGAATATTACCATTCTGGTGATATAATGTATGGATTTTTACCGTTATATCATATATTTGGTTTTGCAATTGGTATTTTGGCAACAATTCATTTTGGTGGTGGTTTAGTATTGCAACCAACAATCAATCCAAAATATATCTTAGATGATTTTAAAACATTTAAACCCCATGTTATACCTGCGGTGCCACGTATTTGGGAATTATTCCGTAATAAAATTATAGATAATATGAAGGCGCAAAAGAAATGGCGTGTCGCATCATTCATTTTAAATAACCAAAAAACTTTGCAAGATATGGGATTGTCGTTCTTTGTACGCAAGGTCCAAGAACCATTACTTGAAATATTTGGGGGTCGGGCAAGATTATTGATTGCTGGTGGTGCAGCGACTAAACCAGAGGTAGAGAATTTTTATGAATCGTTGGGATTAGCATTTATTCAGGGTTACGGGTTAACCGAAACTGTGGGGCCAATCTGTATTTCTAAGCCGACAAATAAAAGATTAGCTTATTCTGTGGGGGCACCTACATCAAACAACGAATGTGAAATTCGTGACAAGGATGAAAATGGCGTGGGTGTATTATGGCTGCGTGGTCATCAGGTATTTGGTGGTTATTTGAATAATCCGACTGTTAATGCGGAAGTTTTTGATGACAAAGGCTTTTTTAATACTGGTGATATGGTATTTATGGATAAAAATGGGGAATTGCATTTTGCAGGACGTAAAAAACAGGTTATTGTTTTAGATTCTGGTAAAAATGTATATCCAGATGAACTAGAAGCGCTATATATGAACATAAATGGTGTTAAAAATGTTGCTGTGTTTGAACACAAAGTTAAAGACAAAACTGTCACCTATGGTGTGTTCCAAGTCACGCCAGAAATGACACTTGAAAAATTGTCTGCTGAAATTGCTGCTGCGAACAAAAAGATTGCATCATATAAATGGGTGACACATTTTGCGATGACAACTGATGATTTGCCAATAACCAGTACGCAAAAGGTAAAACATCATATTGTTCGTCAAAATTTAATTGATGGCCAATATCCAGATAGAAAAGAATAATTCTTTTAATTATGTTTTTGCACAGTTGATTGCAGGTTATGTTCCGTTTATTATTTCCCAAGACATAATCTTAAAAATGTTGCATCGGCGATTTCTGTGGTCGTTATTATGCCCAGAATTTTGCCAATTGCATCAGAGGCGCAACGAACATGCTCTGCAAAAATATCATAATTATCATCTGATTTAATAAGTGCATTGTTTAATTCGTCAATTGCAACAGATAATAATTCATGTGTCCTTTCGTTTATAGCAACTTTAGATTCGCTATTGCCCATCAAATTATTCATTTTAGTTGTGATGATTTTCATCAAACTATCAAAACCTTCACCTGATTTAGTGGATGTATAAATAACATTTTTATTCTTTTTATTCTTTAATAAATCTGATTTGTTTATAACTGTTATTTCATCAGAATTTATATTTTGTGGTTCATTATTATACACATGTATTATTAAATCTGCGTTTTGTATTTCATTATATGTGCGTTCTATGCCGATTTTTTCAATTACATCGTTTGATTCACGTATGCCAGCTGTATCCGATAGATTTACCAAATAACCATCAATTTCTATTTGTTGAGATACAACATCACGTGTTGTGCCTGCTATGTCTGAAACAATAGCACGGTTTGAACCAATCAATTTATTGAATATTGATGATTTACCGACATTTGTTTCACCAATCAAGACAATATTGAACCCATTACGCAAAGCACGTGTCCCACGATATCCTGAGATTGCATTTTGTAATTCGTGTAATAAATTTTCTGTTTTGTTTTTGATTTTAATATCAATATTTTTTGGCAAATCATCTTCGCTATAATCCAATATAGCCGCCGCATATGCAGATATTTCAATCATTTGATTTCGCCAATTGTTATATATTTTCGAATCGGCACCAGTCATAGAACGCAAGGCAGATTGACGTTGTTTATCTGTTTGTGCGTCCAGCAGAGCGATTAAACCATCAGCATCAGTTAAATCCATTTTGTTATTGTAAAATGCACGTTTTGAAAATTCGCCGCGTTCTGCAATTCTGCAATTATGTGTGCATAAAAAATCGAAAATTTTATTTATAACAGCAGGTGCGCCATGTGAATGTATTTCAATCACGTCTTCACCAGTAAAGGAAAAGGGTGCATTAAAATAAACTGCAATACAACTATCAATTAAATCACCATTATCGTCTTTGAAGTTCGTATAATAAGCATGACGTGCATTATGTTCTTGTTTATTTGTAATACGTTCAAACAAAGATGATAAATCATTACCACTGATTCTAATCACTGCAACGCCTGCTTTGCCATGACCAGAAGATAATGCAAAAATATTTTCACAATTATTCATTATTTATTACCACTTATTTCTTTTAATGCTATTGGGACAAGTTTAGCAACATCAAGCTCAGGATTATTTGATACCAATTTTTGTGCCATATCTATAATATCCATGCGGCGATATCCCAATGATTCAAGTGCTGCCAATAAATCTGGTAATACACCAGAATCAGAGCTGAAATCAAAAGTGCCACCGCCCATTTTGTTTTTTAATTCAACAATGATTTTTTCAGCAACCTTTTTGCCGACCCCCGGGGCAGTTGCGATTGTTTTAGCATCTCCAGTTGCAATTGCAGACATCAAAGTTTCTGTTTTTATAGTCCCCATAATAGCCAATGCAACCTTTGGACCAACCCCAGAAACGGTAGTTAATTGGTTAAAAAGGTTTTGTCCAGATAAACTTGAAAATCCAAATAATCGTATGGAATCTTCGCGTACAATTGTTTCTATCCACAAAGATACAGTTGATTTAGGTGTCAAGTATTCTGGGGTATAGACTTTGTATCCGACCCCGTTAGTCATCAAAATGACATATCCATCACCAATATAATCAATTATGCCTTGCAATTTGCCAATCATTTGTTATCCTTTTTAGGTAATTTTAATCTAATTTAATCAAAAGGTCAAATATGAGTGGGCACAGTAAATGGCACAACATCCAACATAAAAAGGGATTAGTTGATGCAGCACGTAGCGGTTTATTTACAAAATTGGCACGTGAAATAACTATGGCAGCAAAAATGGGTGATAAAAACCCAGATAACAATCCAAGATTGCGTTTGGCGATTTTGCAGGCACGTAAAAATTCTATGCCGAATGACAACATTAAGCGCGCAATTGAAAAGGCATCTGGTGCAAATACAGATAATTTTGTCGCGGTAAGATACGAAGGTTATGGTCCAAACGCTGTACCTGTGATTGTAGAAGCTTTGACTGATAATCCACGCAGAACAGTGCCCGAAGTACGTAATATATTTGCTAAAAATGGTGGAAATATGGGCGAAGAAGGTTCTGTGGTATTTATGTTTTCACATGTTGGGCAAATTATGTATCCGGCATCAATCGGTAAAACAGAAGATGAAATGATGGAAATTGTTATGGAAGTGGATGCCGATAATTTGGAAACGTCTGAAGAAGGTTTTATCATTACAACAAAACCAGATAATTTTATGAATATTCAAAAAGCTTTATCTGATAAATTGGGCGAACCAGAAAATGCTGAATTGACTTGGGTTCCAAATATGCCTGTGGATTTAGATGATGAAGCATATGCAAAATTGGAAAAATTGGTAGATGCGCTGGACGATAATGACGATGTTCAGAAAGTATTCACTGCGGCAGCTTAAAGTTGTTGTGTTTGTTATATAAAAAACCGTCCAGATGGACGGTTTTTTAGTTGCTTATAATGTACAAAATATGATAAAATGTAAAAAGCCTAAAAAGAGAAATAAAAAGGAACGAAAGTCGTGAAAGCCGCAGAAAGCTACACACACACACACACACACACACACACAACTAAAGCGTTGCTTAGCATTTTTGTTTTCTGCGTTTCTGTTCATATCATCTGCGTTTAGCACTACACTTCCCAGTGGGTATACTGAATTGGAATATATTGAAAATCATGGTAATAATTATATTGATACCGGAATTGTACCACATAATAGTGTTGTAAAGATTGATTTTGATTTTCAATATTTAAATTGTAATTCAAATGTTAGTATATTATCAATAGGTGATGATTGGGGACTTCCTGGGAATGGTGTTAGAATTGGTGTTAGATATGATACAAATCCTGAATCCGCTTATTATTTTTATAATATTGAAACAGGGACAAACTATAATACTTTTACGTTGGCAACAACTACTAGGAAACGTGGTTTGTGGATTATTGATGGAAGTGCTGGAACCAGTGTATTGACAGGGGATTTAGTGGATAGTATAAGTTCTGCACAACATTTTGGGGATAATTTAGCGTGGAGAAATACCTCAGTAAAACTATTAAATGTAAATAGTGTTCCAGATACTTCTTTTCAACCAAGTAGTGTGAGATTATATAGAGCAAAAATATATCTTGATGATGTTTTGGTATTTGATGGTATCCCTGTACAAAATGTTAATCAAGAAGTTGGTTTATATGATTTAGTATCTGAAATATTTTTTGGTTATAAAAACATAATGAATAATCCTGATTATGTGCAACTAGAATACATAGAATCAGATGGACATTCTTGTATAGATACTGGTTATAAATGGACATCAAATATAACGCAAACAGATATTCAATATTATGTCATAGGGTACAGTTCAGGACAAAATTATACAACAAGTGCATTTTTTGGTGCTCAAGATGATGGTTATTCGGGGTTTATAAAACAAAGACGTGTTAATAACGTATACAACGAAGCATTTATGTGTGGAAGAACACAATGGATTGGACAACATGAATCACAAATGCAAACTTGGCAATCACTTACTAGTAAAACAAACTCTTCCACTACTGGAACATTAAATTGGAACAGCGAAACATCATCTTTTTCATATACAAATGGCGTGGTTAAAAATGTTACAATTGCTCTATTTTGTACCCATTTTAGAGAAATTTATACTGAAAATATGAATGGCAGGATTCGTTCGTTTAGAATGCGGGACGATGGTGTATATGTTCGTAATTTTGTACCAGCCAAAAGAAAGAGTGATAATATGGTTGGAATGTACGATAAAATAAATAACGTATTCTATCCAAGTATAACGGGAACCGACTTTATAGCAGGTCCAGTATTAGATATTACACCTGGTCCAGTTGTTTGTATGGCAACACCAACGATATTGAATACTCAAATGTGTTTGTTAAAAACTCAACCGTCCGGTTCGTATTTACCAGTTAAATACAATAATGAAAAATATTATTTAATGCTGGATACAACGCATGATTATCCGATACACAAAGATTCAGATAATAAATTAAAAGTTATTGTTGGCAATACAACATACAATGCGCATGATGTTTCGGTATTATATTGATACAAAAAATAAAATATCAAGTGAGATATAAAAAACCGTCCAGATGGACGGTTTTATCTTACTTTAATATTTATTTGTTATTCGCTGGTTGATTTGCAGCTGCATTTTGTCTTTGTTCGTACAATTCTGCGAAATCTACGGGTTGCATTGTAAATGCAGGAAATCCAGATTCAGCGGTCAATCTTGTCACCAAAGCGCGAACAGATGGGAACAATAATGTTGGAACATCTATCAATAATGTTTTCTTTTTGGCTTCTTCGTCTTTTTCTTCGTATTGAACCATTCCTGTGTATGTAGATTCAATCAAAAATATAGTTTTGCTATCTTTTTCCAATTTAGAATGAACCTTGGTAATCAAATCAACCATAAACAGGTTGTTTTCTGAACCTTTGATGTTAATATCAATGTTGATTTCAATTTTAGCCTGACCGTTGTCTTGTTTAAAGAACAATTCTGGCACATTTGGGCTTTCAAATGAGATATCTTTTAAAAATTGAGATATAATATTAAACTTTGGCATACATTGCTCCTTTTTTTATCCTCGGTTTTATGATAATATAGCATTAAGAATTTAATTTTACAAGTGGGAGAGTATTAAAATGTCATTATTTATAAAATTTATCCGTTTTTCTGGGGTGTGTTTATTGTTTGGTATGATTGCAGGCTGTGATTTGTCTTCACCAACACATGTGGGGGATGATTCTAAAATTCCATCAAATTTAAGAGCTGTATCTTATTCTGCCTTGCCTGGTTGGCGTGATGATGATGTCAGATATGCATTGCAAGCTTTCCGTAATACATGCAAAGCAAAGATTCAATATAATGGTTCTGTGGTGCCAGATGCCGAATTATTGCGTGAAAAATGTAATATGTTGCCCAGTTCGTCTGCTGATGTTTCTACTGTACGTGCTTGGTTTGAATCTAATTTCCAACCATACCAAGTTTATAATGAAAAAGGTGGAAAAACAGGTACTTATACTGGATATTATTCACCTGTGATACCGGGGTGTAGGAAACGTAGTGCAAAATGTAATGAACCAATTATGGGGGTACCAATAGATGGTTCTAATTACAAAGGTGTATCAAAACGTGATATCGTGAATAAGAAAATAGGGCGTGTTTTATATTGGGCTAATATCGT
>Ga0310696_10003090_pt1 | contig 21087 bp, 18 predicted proteins | sample AusTroGonzalo_MG_4_FD_203885 | JGI IMG/M metagenome (GOLD analysis project Ga0310696, IMG submission 203885) | Bovine rumen microbial communities from tropical cattle in Woodstock, Queensland, Australia - Gonzalo_02 (v2) (version 2) | ecosystem: Host-associated > Mammals > Digestive system >... | reverse complement strand
AAGCACCTGTGCAACCTGGAATCAAAGTTCGGCACCAAGCCCGTCCACTCGCTCGAGGAACTGCTCGACCTGCGCCACAACCGCATCGCCGACGAGGCTAAGTTCCGCGCCCTGTGGATGCGCGACCCGAATAACGCAGAAAAAAAAGTTTTTGTCGCCGGGATGATGTTGTTCGATTTCAAACAAACTAATGTCCGCCATGCGCAGTATATAGCCCCGAACGAGGACATCCGCGAATTCCAGCCCACCACCGCCATGTACATAAACGTGATGCGCGAAGCCGCAAGCGACGGCATCCAGAAATTCTCGTGGGGTACTTCCAACGGCATGGCCGGGGGCAGCCTGAACCTCCCCCTGTTCAAGTTCAAGGAATCGCTTGGCGCAAAGGCCATGCTGAATCTGATTTATCGCAAGGAATTCTAGTCCTTCACGCAACGGACCGAATGCATATTTATGGTCCTAGGGCCATAACCCACAATGAGGTCCGACCGATAATCAAAGACCACATTATTGACCTGGTCACGTTCAAATGGATTGCCCAAATACCTAACAGAAGTCCAATAATAAGCGCAACTATTCACATCTTCAAACCCGCCGTATTCATCCCTATAAGCGCCTGCAGGCAAGATCGTGAAGCCGAAATCGTCTGTTCCATTCTTTGTTCCATGGTAATCCGGAGCCCAGTCATATGATGACCGAAGTTTAGGGACCGACCGAGAAGTTCCCGCTGATATTACAAGGTCTCTCCATTCCAAAGTATCTGGCACATGCCAACCGGAGGGGCAACTTGCCATAGCCGCCTCCCACCTGTAAAGGCGACCGTATTTTTCGCAGTATTCCGGATCATGATTAAAGCACACGCTACCGGTATCGCCATCATCAAAGAGTTCCAGATATGCGTAATTCAGGTTCTCAGCCATCCACGTGTAACCGGCGATATCAAGGGTCTTGTATACCTGCCCATCGCGTTCATCAACCAGGGTGCCGTACACGCAGTCATCCGTACTGTCCGTCCTGCAGGGGACCGCCGGCGGGACCTCCTTTCTAGACGAACTGGAGAGCCTCGCCGAACTGGAGGACTCTATGTCCGTGGAACCGTCCCCCTTAATGAAATTGTTGGAATCATCGTCACCGCAGGCGGCAAACATCACGGGCACAAGCAGAACAAACAAGCTTTTCAAGAAACGCATTCTTCCTCCTCAACGTCATTTTTACAGCAAATATAAAAAATGCCATATAACCAACCATAGCCGGTATCTATAGCTGGCTATCCATTTTTTTTACTATATTTATGCATATGAGTGAATATTTGCATAAATCCAGCATCGGCCCCGTGGAGCCGAAGGACTTCGTCAAGGACTATGGCGAGGCCGGTTTTGTGCTGGAAAACGGAAAGACGCTACCCGCGCTCAACATCCGTTACGAGACTTACGGCAAGCTGAACGAAGCCGCCGACAACGCGGTATGGGTCTGCTCGCCGCTCACCGCCGATGCGCACGCCGCCGGCTGGTACACCGAAAGTGACAAGAAGCCCGGCTGGTGGGATGAACTCATCGGCCCCGGCAAGGCAATAGACACGGACCGTTTCTTCGTGGTCTGCAGCAACATTTTGGGCGGGTGCAAGGGCACTACGGGCCCGGCAAGCATCAACCCGCGCACGGGCAAGCCCTACGGGAGCACCTTCCCCACCATCACCATCGGCGATATGGTGCATGCACAAAAGGAACTCGCCGACGGCCTCGGCATCAAGGAATTCTACTGCGTCCTGGGCGGCTCCATGGGCGGTTTCCAGGCCATGAAGTGGGCCATCTACTACCCCACGCAGGTCAAGCGCATCGTGATTATCGCCAGTTCGCCGCGCTTCTCGAGCCAAGCGCTCGGTTTTGAAGTCGTGGCCCGGGACGTGATTACGCAGGACCCGAACTTCAACGGTGGCGACTACTACGACAAGGCGGAAAAGCCCGACATAGGCCTCGCGAACGCCCGCAAGCTCGCCCATATCACCTACCTTTCGGCCATCGGCATGGAACAGAAGTTCAAGCGCGCACAGGCGCAAGAGAACAAGAACCATGCCGTCACGTACTCTACGCCTTTCGATTTGCAATTGCCCATCGAAAGTTACCTGCGTTACCAGGGCAAAAAGTTCGTGGACCGATTCGATGCGAACAGCTACCTGCACATCGCGCACGCGACCGACGCATTCGATTTGGAAACCGAATACGGTAGCATCGAAAACGCGTTCAAGGATATCGGCGCCGAAGTGCTGAACGTGAACCTCTCCACCGACTGGCTGTTCCCGCCGCACGAAAGCCGCCGCATCACAAGCGCGCTCCTCAACGTGGGCAAGACGGTCACAAGCCTCGAACTCGACACGCAGTTCGGGCACGACGGGTTCCTCATCGAAGTGGGTGAACTCGGCAAGGCCGTGGGACGTTTCCTCGATTCCAAGATTATCCCGCAGCAGGGAACGCAGGCGGTACCCGTGTTCCACGAGGAGAGCGACTTCAAGTTGCTCGGCACGCTCGTGAAGGAAGGCAGCCATGTGCTCGACCTCGGCTGCGGCAGTGGCGACCTGCTCGACTACCTCATCCAGAAGAAGAACGTCACGGGATTCGGCATCGAGAAGAGCATTACCGGCATTCTGGACTGCCTCGAAAAAGACGTGCAGGTTATCCAGCGCGACCTCGACGAGAGCGGCATCGCCGACATCAAGGACGAAAGTTTCGACTACGCCATCATCAACCGCACGATTCAAGAAATCCGCGACCCGGTGGCGCTCCTGAACGAGCTTTTGCGCGTCGCGAAGAAGGCGATTGTCACCTTCCCCAACTTCGGGCATTGGACAACCCGCGGAAGCCTCATGGTACACGGACGCATGCCCAAGTCCAAAGAACTGCCCTACGAGTGGTACGACACGCCGAACATCCGCGTGCTCACGGTGAAGGACTTCTACACGCTCTGCAAGAAGGAAGGGTTCAAAATCGAGAACATCAACTTCCAGAGCGACCACACGCTGAGCAAAATCCTCACTGCGCTCGGGCTCAAGAACTTCGGTTCGGAACACGTCATCGCAACAATTTCTAAGATTTAGGTATGTCTATCATTTCAATGACCGGGTTCGGCAAGAGCGAATCCAACTTTAATGGCGTCAGCTGCGTTATCGAAGTCCGCAGCGTGAACAGCCGTTTCCTTGAAATTTCCAGCAAGATCCCGAAAAACTTCGCCTACCTCGAGAACGACCTGAAGGCCCTCATCAAGGACAAGCTGGCCCGCGGTTCGGTGAACCTCTCCATCACGCTCGGCGAAGGCAACGTCGGGAATATTCCCGTGTGCTACAACGAGGCGGCCATCGCGAAATTCGTGGACATCACGAAGGCCATGCAAGCCAAGTTCGGCATCAAAGGCGAAATAACGCTCGACCATATCCTCACGATTCCCGAAGTGTTGCTGTTTACCGATGCTGGCGCTGACAACGAAGCCTGGGCACAGCACCTGAAGGCAGAACTTTCCAAGGCGCTTGACGGTGTCATCGCCATGCGCGAGAAAGAAGGTGCGAACCTAGCTGCCGATCTGGAAAAGCGCGTAGCCCACCTCGAAGATGTTCTCGCGAAGGTCGAGGTTCTGGACCCGCAGAGAATCGAAACCTGGAAGGTCAAGTTCAAGGAACGTGTGGATGCCCTGATGAAGGACAGCGAAATTGACGACGTGCGCCTGTTGCAAGAGGCCTGCATCATGGCCGACAAGCTCGACATCCACGAAGAGATTACACGTTTCCACAGCCACAACAAGCTGTTCCTCGACGCCCTCAAAAAGGGCGGTGCACAAGGCAAGAATCTCGGGTTTATCCTTCAGGAAATGGGACGCGAGGCAAATACCCTCGGGACCAAGTGCCAGAGCGCAGAGATTGCGGCGCTTGCCATCGAGCTCAAGAACGAAATCGAGTGCATCCGCGAGCAGAGTCTCAACATCGCATAAGGCGAGCGTCGCAGAGGCAAACAAGTTTGCCTCTATGACCGAGCCGAGCGAGGTGCGCTACGAAGTAGCGCCACATCGCGTAATTATTTCTTCTTTTTCTTGTCCTTCATCTGGACACGGCGGCTGCCGGAACGCAGGCGTCCCCACGGAGCGAATGAAGATACCGGTATAACGAACACGAAGAACCAGGCGACAAACACCAGGTACCTGAGGATACCGTAAATAATGTTTGCCTTCCCGAGCATATCGACCGTCACCGCCGCTTCAAGCAAGAGGGCTCCGATAACAACCGGCGCAAACATCTGCCTTGCGGCCTTCACAATAGCTCCATTCTGCGGAGCGCCCATACCGAGATGCTTACCCGCAACAAGTGCAAACGCCATCGAGCAGGCAAAACCGAACGCTGAATAAACGCCCCATACCAGATTCATGGGTTCTTCCGCCGGCCACGGGATTGCGGACAACGCCGCACTCAGGAACAGCCATGCAAGCGCAAACGGGAACAGTACGCACGACACGGACAACTTAGCAAACAAGAGCATCAGGAGCGAAACCAGGGCAAGAATCCCATACATGGGAAGAGCAAGATCTTCACTCCCGCCCATCACGAGGAGTGCACCCCCAAGGAGAGCCGTAGAAACAAGCGAGGCTACACCGGCACGCACACCGCCAAACACAAAGAACATCACCAGGCAGGCAAGCGCCGCAACCGCAAGGTACTGCGAAGAAGTCCATATACTCTGGACATTCTCGATTCCGGCAAGCCACATGCCCAAGCCCTCTGATGCGGCAATCGGAAGCCCGACAACGCCGTTCCAGGCCTTAGCAATCACAGTCACCGTCACGACAACCATGACGACTACCGCTATCAGGCGGGTGCGCAGCATCAGTTCCAAAAAATTCTGCACCTTTCCCGGCTTTTCACGCAAATCCATAATTACCTCGAAATTAAAAGTTTCTGTTTCTTGGTCCAAGTCTTCGCCTTGAAAGAATCCATTGCGGAAACCTCGCTACGAACAACATAATGATACAGTCCGTTGGCCAGCAGGCGCCCGTGGTTGTCGCGGCCATCCCAGTGCGTGACACCCGAAACGGCATCCTTGATGACCTTCACCAGATGGCCGTGCTGGTTGTAGATGAAGATATTCACCGTAGATTCGCGGCCCAGCGCGAGGTTCTTGAAGTAGAACGTGGTCCCCTTCTTGCCTACCGGATTAGGCACGTTGAACACGTCGGCAAGGCCTTCCTTCATATCGTCCGTAATTTCGATATTGAGAGTCTTTACGGAGGAATTTCCCAGCACGTCTAGAGCATGCACCCTGAATACGTACTTCCCTTCCGGGTACGATTCCGCGACAAACGACTTGCGCACCACGGCCCGCTTAGAAGACTGCTCCAGATACGGGTACGGATGATAGGGATATTCCACACCCTCGACCTCGAACGAAATTCCCTCGTCGGCATACTCGCGGTAATCGAGCGCCGTAGAATCCTCGATGATTATCTGCAGGCAAGCGGGTGCCTGCATGCGAACCGTCTGCCCGTCGGCATAGGAATTCTCGGAACCCTTCCCGTAGCAGTTCTGGATGGAAATAGTCGGCGGGACAGTATCCTGTATGGAATCCGCGTATGCAGAGAAGCCCGAGATGGTTATCCCGCCTGCCCTGTAACGCCCGATGGCGCGTTCCCGTTCGGAATACGCCCATGCGGTAAACTCCACCGCAGTATCGCCGAACGAAATCTTCCGCGGGGTAACGAACTCCGTCTCGTAGCGGCCTCCCACAACCGGGATTTTTTCGGAATACACAAGCGTACCGTCGTAAACCACATCGAGCGAATCCTCCGGCCTATCCGGGTCACCCAGCGAAAGCTTCTTGTTCTTGCGGCTTTCGCGCATCGAGATTTCAATCAGGCCGTTTTCCATTCCCTGGACATCGCCCGAAATCTTCACCTTGTCCAAGGCCTTCAGCGTATCGATTTTCTTGTCGAGCGTCACCTTGAAATCGTTGCGCAACATCTGCACCACGGGCTCGCCGATAAGCACATAATGCTCGTTATTGAACCGCTGCCTGTATCCGCTCGTATTGCTGAAAGATGTCATGGCCTGCGCATCAGCATTCTTCGCCCGCATAAAGGCCTCGCCCATGGTAATGCCATTTTCACCAAGCAGGTTGAACAGGAAATTCCTGCCAAAGCGTTCGTTGTTTGTCGCAAACGTCTCGCGTGCCGCTCCGATCGAGGCTATCGAGCCCTTCGACTGCGCCATGACGAATTCCTCGGAAAGGGAGCGTTTCTCGCCCTGGTCAAAACGGCCAACGATGCAGGAGAATGAGTTGAGAATCGTGTAGCGGCCCGTGTTGGAAATTCTCGGGAGGTAACTCGGCTTGAGCAGGCCTTCCGCGGCCCAGTCCGTCTTGGAACCGTGCCCAAAATACGCCGTGATGAGCGCACCCTGGTTCAAGATACTCAGCAGGTCTTCCGTCGCTGTTTTCTTCTGGCCGGCAGCATCCTCCTCGTAATCGAGCAGGTAGACCTTCTTCTGGTTCCAGTGGTAGTTGAGTTCACTTGCGAGCGAATCTATGGAACGCGAGAGCGTCTCCTGCAGGGTCGTATGGCCAGTCCTGTCGACGCCCGTACCGTTCTTCGCATCGTCCGCCGTCAAAAGCAGCGTGTTGCGCCATTCGGAATGGTCGAACCGGTCCACCATATCGTAATCCTTCGCCTTCTCGAGATAAGCAGAAAACTCGTAGGGAGTGCTTATCGGCAGGCGGCCTACCGCGACATCCAGGTCGTAGAAGCCATTGCGCACCATCTCGCCCGAATCCAGCACGGCAAAGAAATCCTCCGTCACGTTGTCTTCCATCTCGAAGGGAGGCATGTAGTTCTTGCCCAGCTTGGCGATAATCCCGCGGTAGTCGTAATTGCCCGAGCCCACCAGCAGCACGTACCTGAGGTCGGGGCAAACGGTATGCGCATAGGCGATGTAGTTCCTTATGGCAACCGGCGACATGGAACCACCCGTGTACTGGCGGTAGATATCTTCGACATTCACGACAGTCGTCGCATACGAAGCCACAGCCCTGCCTTCCGAGCGGAACCGGCCCAGCGCCACGGAGCCCTCAATAAACTCGGGCGCCGAAATTATCAGGTATTCCGTCTTGGAATTGATTCTCGAAATATCGCGCAGCACATCGCGAGAAGTTTCGGTCAGGCCTTCTACAGTTATCGACGTGCGGTAGACACCGTTCCTGTAGGCCAGGTAACGGACATCCGAATTTCCATCCACGCTATCGACCGCATAGCCATCGCTGCTTGCAAGTACTCCCACGGGCCTCAAGTTCTGGAACTTGAGCAGGCTCACCCCGTTTGGAACCGGTAGCCTGATTAGGCCCGAAACCTTGCCCGGCAAGTACCATTCGGCGCTGTCGACCTTGGGATTCCACTGGTAGGCAATCGTAAAGCCGTCAAAGCGGTCGTACTGCCTTGCATTGGGGCGCATCGTCAAGGCATATTCGTTGCCGGAATCCTTGAGCGTCACGTCATCCACCAGCATGGAACCATCGACAAGAACGCGAGCATACGTATCGGTATACTCTTTCCCGTTCACCGCGAAGGAGAACCGGATTTCATTCATGCGATCATCAATATCCTTCGTCGAAAGCATCACGTCGGGAACCTGGTCCCTATCGCGCTCGGCATGTGAATCCCACACGGAACGGTGCGGGAAGAAGGTAACCTCCAGCAGGTTCTTTCCGCCGTCGATACGCCCCGGAAGGTTCACCACCTGCGGAACAGAAAGCGGCACGTTGCTCGTAGTATCGAAACGGCAGTGCCAGAGCCAGAACCATTCCTTGCCCGAAGTTTCATCCCACTCGATGCCCTTGCCGTAGTACGTGTCCCTCAGGCGCACATCCTTCTCGGCACGCACGTAGCGCATCAGGTTGACATCCTTCGCAGAGCCCTTGTACGTGGGGAGCACATCGCCCAAGCGTAACGGCGTGCCCGAATCTCTCCTACCCAGCTGGAAATACTGGTAGAACGAATACGGCGAAACGGAATGGTAATAAACGCTGTCGGCGAATTTCCAAAGCGAAGATCCATACCCGACAAAGATTAGCGTATCGCCATCGTCAAAGATGCCGTTCGCAGGTCCGTTACCTCTCTTGGAATGGTCGCGAATTTCGACAGGCACTTCAAAGAGATGCGCAGGCGATATTTCCTCTACACCGGGAACCTCCGCAACAAGCGTATCGGCAGACGCGCCGTACAACCGGAGTTTTTCCAGCGGGATACCGCTCAGGCTGTCCTGCTGCGTGTAAGGCATGGCGTTCAGGATTGTCTTGAAAGGTACCGCATAGAGGCCATCGGCACTATGCGAGGCAATATTGTCCACATTGCGATCGCCCACAAGGAAACGCGCGAGAAACTGCACGTCGGAAAAGTCTTCGCCTGCGGCCTTACGGAGCGACTTGCGCAGAGCATTCTGCGATACGCCGAAGCGGGCGGCACCATTCGGGTTCACTACCCGCGACACGGCGCGCTTGCCCGGGTTCACGCCCGAACCCGTCGTGGAGAAATCGACCTCCAGGCGGAAACTCTTGCGCAGTTTAACCGAAGAACCAAAGCGTTCGTAGAGCGGCACGCGGACATCTACCATCCAGAGTCCGTCCTTCAGGAACGGCGCGGACGCCTTTACCGAAGAAAACCTGAGGTTCGCCCCCTCGCAGTAAGAAGCCCCCAGCGGGACAGTCTTCTTGACCGAAACGGAAACACGCGGTTTTGAACCGGCAGGGATTGCCACGCGGTAAACGCGGTAGGGCACGTCGCTAGAATCGGCAAATGCGGATTTTTCGGGAATAAACCGGCTGCCCGGCACCTTCTCGCCCATCTCGTCCATGCAGCCGTAAACCGAAGCGTCGAGCACTGCATCTTCGGCAACGAAACGCGAGCGGGAATCCTCCACCACCGTGATAGCGAAAGACGCTACCGCAAAAAGCAGAACCGCAAATATGGACGAACGAATCTTCACTTTCTAAAAATACAAAATAGGTACATGAAAAACTAAGGGTTCGTGACGAGCATTTCGTAAAATCCGTTGCCGTCAGTCTTGAATTCCACCCACTGACCACCCACGGCCTTCATCCGGAAAATGGTATAGGACTGCGGGGGCACGCCCTTCTTGAAAATCGCCGTGAGTTCGGCATCCGAAATCATTGCCTTCGCATTGAACGCGGGCATGTACCAATGCCACGCCTGCCAGTTGAACAGCCCACGCGTCGACTGCACGAAGGCCCTAAGCATCAGGGCGTATTCGTAATCAAAAAAGGCTCGATAGTTCTTTATCTCGGTACGCTTTTCGACAGTAGTCTTCTTCTCGAAATCGCTGTCAAAGCGAAGCGGGGTCGCATCGGGTTTGGAATAGGTGAAACGTATGGACTTGTCTGTCGCCGTGACCTTCAGGTTCGGCCTGTCCAGATGCACGAATTCCGAACCGCTCACCTGCCTGTAGTCGCGGAACACAACATCCGGGTTGAGCGTGCGGTTCATCTCGAGCAGAACGGGCTTGGCATCAAGCGCCTTGAGTTCGTAGAACACCAGCACCTCGCCACTCCCCTTCGGGAGCAGCACGCACAGGAGCGGCAGCTTGCGTTCCGAAAGCACCCACACCATCTTGGGCTTGTTGCTAGACTTGAGCAGAGGGTCCAGCACGCCCATTACCGACGGGTCGCGGATGCCGTTCACGTCCCACTCCATCCAGGTTCCGGGACCGCCTACGGAATCGAGCACGGCAAAAAGCCTCTCCCCGCTGAAATCGGACTTCGAGTCGACCGCTCCGTACAGTTTTGCCGGAGCGGCGTGCACGCACATGACGGCCAGCAATAAGAGAAAGACTATACGCATCTAGAACCCGATAGGCTCGAGCAGGCTCTCGTCAAGGCGGGAATACGTCATGCGGTATTCCTTCTCTATCCAGTAGAGCGCGAGCTTCTTGGCGGTCCAGTTCTTCTTGACCGCGATGGATTCAATGCCCTTCGTGATGAGCGGGATTGTTTCGGGCAAGTTGAGTTTCCAGGCCTTGTCGTCCCACTCGAAAATCATGATGGGCACCTCGGGGCTCTTCTCGAGCCCGATGCTTCCGCGGTCGTTCTTCACCTTCATGGGGCCAAGCGGCAGTTTGGTGAAGCGGTCGAACATGCCGCTCTTGCTGAGCATCATAAACAGCATGCGGTCGTCTTCGGATTCCCAGAGGTGTTCGCGCTCGTAAAGGCGGTACAGAATAATGGTGTAAGCCTCGTAGAACTGGCAGGTATCGATGTCTTCGGGCTTATAGACTCGGGCATGGTTCTCGAGCGTATCGAGCCAGTATTCCGAAGTATCGGTCAGGTAGCCGTACAGCGTTTCGGCAGAGGCGCCCTCGCGCACCGCAGAAATAAACCCGCGGAACATGTCTTCGAGCATTCCCTGCTTGTCCTGCTGCTGGCCCTCGTACTGGGCGTTTTTCTCCTGGGCAGAAATTTCTCCCTCGCCGGTCGATACATTTTTACTGCCGGCATTTTCGGCCGTGCCCGCGCAGGCCGCAAAACAGAGCGCAAGCAAAGCCACAAGCGCTGCAACTATTTTATTTTTCAGGTCATGCATCGCGATACCTACCTCAGAATGACTTTGGACCAGCTGCTCGCCGCCTGCACCCAGAAAGGGTTCCAGGGTTCTGGCCCGGGCGGGCAACACCGCAACAAGACCAATACCGGAGTCCAGCTGAACCTTCCGCAGTACAATTTAGAAATCAAATCCTGCGAAGCGAGGAGCGCGAAAGAAAATAAGACCCATGCACTGCACCGCATGCAGATGGCATTGGCCCTGAACGTGCGGGAGACGCCGCCGGCAACGGAAATTCCCTTCCCCGGAAGCAACGGGCATATCCAGACGAGCAACGCGCTGTTCCCGCTGTTCGTGGCGCACGTCTTTGACATCATGGCCACCAAGAACGGCGATACCAAGGCGGCGGCACAGGCATTCGGCATAAGCCCGAGCGCGCTCGTGAAAATACTCCGGCAAGACAAGGCTTGCGCCGAGAAGTTGCAGAGCCAGCGGATCGCCGGCGGGAAAACACGACTAAAGCTGTAGTAAAACCCGACTGATTAATGAGTGCGATTAACCAGTGATCAAACGCCCGAAATGGGCGTTATTTTTCAATTACAACGGAAAAAAGTATCGTTTTGGCACATTTTCGCCGCGAAACCGTTTTATAGGTAGGACCACTCAACACAGGAGGTTTTATGAGTCCTACCAACATGATCAAAACCGCCATGTGCACCCTCGCCATGACACTCTCCGCAGTCCCGTTCTGGAACTGCAGTTCCGACACCCCCGAAAGCACCCCGACCGGCCTCTCCGATTCGCGGACCGCAAGCGTGGCGTTGCGCCTTTCGCACATCGACGTGCCCCTCATGGACAGCGTCGTGGTGGACTGCATCGGGGCCGACTCCATCCACCTCAAGGCAGGCACGAAGGAGGCGCGTTTCGACCTCGACCTTTTCCCGCACGACCACTGGAAGTTCAGGGCAAAGCTCTACGCGAACGGCGCCCTGATGCAGAAGGGCGAAGTCGAACTGAAGCTCGAGGCGGGAACCACCGTGGACGTTTCCATCCCGATGCACGCCCTCGTCGGGTTCGTGTACCTGGAAATCCCCCTCGGGTTCGGGAACCCGGCGGGCATCGCCTCGGGCACGCTCGCGCTCGCATCCGCGCAGGACTCGTTCACCTACCCGATGGAAATCGCGGGTACAAACGCGGTATTCGTGAGCGGCATGCTCCCGCTGGGGCTCGACTACGCGATTTCGCTCTCCCTGCGGGATTCCTCGGGCACCGACATCTACAGCCTTCAAGACACCATACGCCTTGACGAGAACATGCCGGTGCCCGAGCTGCAAATCAATTCCCTCCGCACGAAAACGAAAATCAGCCTGAACCTTGCTGACGACGTGGAATACGACATCCCGCTTGCGCTCCCGGCCACGCGCAGGAAGGCTCAGGAAGGCGACCTCGTGATAAGCGAGTTCCTGGTGAATATCGCAAAAAACGATTCCGCCGCATTCGAGTTCGTGGAGGTTTACAACGGGAGCAACGACACGCTCTCGATTGAGGGCTGCTACATTGGGAAGAACTCCACCCTCAAGGAGTCCGCGGAAATCCGCCCGGTGGAACTGCCGCCCCGCAGCGCCCTTGCCATCGGGAGCGACTCGAGTGAAGGTACACCCGAGGAATTCCGCCTCGTGGAAAAGATGCCCGCGTTCCTCAAGAGCAACGGCTCGACCGCTGCCGCCATTGTGTTACACTGCGACGGCGACGTGCTCGACTCGCTCTACTACGGGAAGACGGACAGCCTACACCTCGCCGCCGTGCCGCTCAACAGCACGTCTGCAGCCGTAAGCAAGAGCTCGCAGCTCAACATCGGGGCGTGGGACGACCGCGGGAATCCCGAGAACTGGTGCCTGGGCGCACCTACCCCCGGCGCAGTCTCGTTCTGCGAGTAGCCGGCACTGTCTCGTTCTGCGAATAAAAAACAGGGAGGGGTGCCGCAGAGACCTTTCTCGCGAGCAAAAAAAAACGGGTTGGCTTTCTTGCCTACCCGCTTTTACATTCTGCGAATAATTTCAGGACTAGCCGTGCAACTGCACCGTCGGCTTCTCCATGTCGAAAAGGCGACGCAGGAGTTCCGTCTTGGCCGGGTCGCGCTCGTCGGGGAGCGTGAGCGGCGCCATGTTGATGGCAACGAGAATCGAACCCGGGTAGTTATTGGCGCACTTCACAAAATCACTTGCCGAGACGCCCTCGGTGTAGAAGTCCACGACGAAAGTGTCCCAGTCCTCGTTCTCGATCTGTTCCATAGCCTCGGCCTCAGTCTTCACGGCCTTCAGGGTCGCCCCCACCAGCACGTCGGAAAGCACTTCCAGGCAGGCGTTACGGCGGGCATCGTCATCTTCCCAGATCAGGATACGGCGTTCGCTGTAGTCACGGACTACCGGAGCGGAATCCTCGGCAGATTCTTCGGGGAAGAACGCCTTGGCTTCTTCGTCCATCTCGTCGTCATTTTCGAATTCGTCAAAATCTTTTGCCATAGTAGCCCAAATATAGTAAAAATTCGCACGAACTTGCCATAACCCCTATTTTTTGCTAAATTTGCGGCGCAAAAAATTAAACATAGGCTATTTCCATGGACCAGTCAAAAATCAGAAACGTCGCCATTATCGCCCACGTTGACCACGGCAAGACCACCCTCGTCGACCAGCTCCTCAAGCAATGCGGAACCTTCCACGAAGGCGAAGAAGTCAACGAACGTGTGATGGACTCTGACAACCTGGAACGCGAACGCGGCATTACCATCCTCAGCAAGAACACGAGCGTCATGTACAAGGGCTACCGCGTGAACATCGTCGATACCCCGGGGCACGCCGACTTCGGTGGCCAGGTGGAACGCGTTCTCGGTACCGTGGACGGCGTGCTTCTGGTCGTGGACGCCTTTGAAGGCCCCATGGCCCAGACCCGCTTCGTGACGCAGAAGGCTCTCGAACTCGGGCTCATCCCTATCGTGGTGGTGAACAAGATCGACCGCGACGGCTGCAACCCGCACCTCGCCCTCGACAAGGTGTTCGACCTGTTCTGCGAACTCGATGCCAACGAAGACCAGCTGGACTTCGACAAGGTGTACGGCAGCGGTCGCAAGGGCATCTGCAAGGCAGAGATGGAAGACCCGGACGGCGACTTCAGCATCCTCATGGACAAGATTATCGAGCGCATTCCGGCCCCGAAGGGCGATCCGGCTGCAGAACCGCTCCTGCAGATTGCCTCCCTCGAATACTCCACGTTCCTCGGCCGCCTGGCCGTTGGCCGCGTCCAGCAGGGCGTGTTCAAGCCGAACCAGACCTACGCACAGGCATTTACCGACGGCACCGTCAAGACAATCCGCCCGCAGAAGATTCTGCGCTACGAAGGCCTCACCCCGAAGCCGGTCGACGAAGCCGGTCCGGGCGACATCATCCTTATCGCGGGCCTCGACACGTTCGACATCGGCGATACCATCAGCGCAACGAGCAACCCGAAGCACCTCCCGCGCATCCACATCGACCCGCCGACCATCTCCATGATTTTCACCGTGAACACCTCGCCCCTCGCCGGCAAGTACGGTGGCAAGTTCATGACGGGTAACCAGCTCCAGGAACGCCTGGAACGCGCCCACATGGCCGACCCCGCCCTCCTGGTCGAGAAGGTCGACGGCGCCTCCACGTTCAAGGTCTCTGGCCGCGGCATTCTGCACCTCACGATCCTCGTCGAGAACATGCGCCGTGAACTTTACGAATTCACCATCGGGAGCCCGCAGGTGATTTTCCATAACGACGAGAACGGCAAGCTCCTCGAACCGGTCGAAGACTTCAAGGTCGAAGTCCCGAACGAGTTCAGCGGCGCCTGCATCCAGGAAATCCAGCAGCGCAAGGGCGAAATGGTGAACATGGTCACCGACGACAACGACCGCGTGTCGCTCGAATTCATCGTGCCGAGCCGTGGCCTCATCGGTATCCGTCCGCGCCTCCTCTCGCTCTCGAAGGGTTACGCCGTGACGCAGTCCTTCTTCAAGGAATACCAGCCGTACAAGGGCGAAATCCCGACACGCATCAACGGCGTGCTCATTGCGAAGGAACCGGGCGAAGCCGCCAGCTACGCGCTCTCCAACCTGGAAGACCGCGGCTACCTCATCATTGGACCGGGTGCCGAAGTTTATCCGGGCATGATCGTGGGCGAACACAACCGCGACGTGGATATCACCGTGAACGTTACGAAGGGCAAGCACCTCACCAACATGCGTTCCAAGTCTGCTGACGACATGATCCAGCTGACTCCGTACCGCCGCATGACCTTGGAAGAATGCGTTACCTTCATCAACGAAGATGAGTGCATCGAAGTCACGCCGGAAGTCCTGCGCCTCCGCAAGAACGAGCTCGACCCGATCAAGAGGAAGCAACTCTCGAAGCGTCCTGCTGAGGATGACGACTAGTAAATAACGAGCAACAGCTCACTTTGAAATTCAAAAAGCCCCGCACACCGCGGGGCTTTGCTTTTCACAGATAAACGATCATTTTTTTAGAAGTCTTTCGCAAGACGGCCTTCCCCACTCTGGAGAAGTTCGTTCATGTATTCCTTCGCTATCTGGCATGCCTCCGGCACATCCTTGCCGAGCGCGACATTCGCTAAAATTGCCGCAGAAAGGTGGCAACCCGTTCCGTGCTTCCCCTTGCCGGGTAACCGCGGGCTCCTGAACTTATACAGGTCATCCTTGTACCACAAGGTATCGACGGATTCCTTGCCTCTCGCGTGTCCGCCCTTCAAGAGCACCGCAAAATCGTGCCCCATGCGAATTTCGTTGCGGGATTCCGCAAGACCCAAGCCCAGGTACGCAAACTCGTCCTGGTTCGGCGTCACCAGGTCAATCGACTTCATGACCGGCAAAAACTTCTCGGCATCGCGCATAAAGTGGAACCCCGCCGACGCACTCGCAATCGGGTCCCAAACAATAAAGGCATCCGGGCTTTTCTCGCGCACGAATTCCACAATGCGTTTGAGGGTACGCGCCTTCTCCACGAGCCCGATTTTCACGAACTTGAAGGTATGCTTGCGGAAAAGCGTTTCGAGCTGAGCCTCGATGCGGTCCCAGATGACCCAACCCGGGGCCATAAACTCGTCTTCGTTCTGCTGCGTGAGAGCCGTGCATACCGCCTGACCATAAACGCCAAAATGCGCCATCGTCTTGATGTCGGAAATAAATCCCGCACCGGCCGAGCCGTCAAAGCCCGCCACGGTAAGCGCATATGTCATTTTTTCGCACGCCATACTAACAAAATAAATAAATTAAGCAATTTTTGCTACGCTTTTTTGAAAAAACACCATCCAAACTAGGGACTAATCTTTTAAGCAACGGACAGACAGGCCGATGCAATTGTAAATTACGCGCACGGAAGCAAAGTCATATCCGCATTCCATACCCAAAATATAAACATTATTGCCATAGCCCACATTAGAAGCCCAGAAGTCTGCGATGCACCCCTCAGACTCATACCTGTCAATCACCTTGAGACCAGCAGGCAACGCCGAGAACCCATAGGCATCCGAGCCACTGTAGTTTGTTCCCTCGTCATCGATCCAGCCACTAGTAGACCTGAGCATTGGACTCGCAGTAAATTGTCCGCCGACGGCAACAAGCAACGTATCGAATTCGTCCTTCGTAGGTAGATGCCAGCCCTTGGGGCATATGCCCCGCACAGGATATTTCGGCGAGCAATCTGCACTATAACCGCAGCCCTTACCGTTTGTAGACCAAATGCCAACACTGTCCATCGCGGTCTTCCACAGGTACAAGCGACCATACTTGCCGCAATATTCAGCAGAATCGTTATAGCAATAACTATCATCCGTTTCAAAGTTTAGGTTTTCAGCCATCCAGGTTTGGTTACCGATTTTTACGGTCTTGTAGGTCTGGCCGTCGCGATCATCCGTCACCGTGCCATACACGCAATCATCCACTCCCTCCGTCTTGCAGGGATCCACGGGTGCTTCAGAATCCTCTGAACTGCCGCTAGATTTCGGCGTAGAATTAGATGAATTCGGTTTCACGCTGGAAGATGAATCCTTCCCGTCGGGGCGAGCAGCAAAGTCGCTGTCATCGTCACCGCAGCCCACAAGCATCGCGGCACATGCAAACAGAGCGCAAAAAAGCCGTTTCACGTTTCCTCCTTAAAACTTTTGACGCAAAATATACATAAAGCAAGCATGACTTATATGCTTTTTTTTACGCTTTTAAAAAGAACCACGGTCCACAAGGTCGTGTACCAGCGCCCCCACCCCCACATCGAGAAACTTGTTTTTCTCAGCCCGTTTTTGTATATTATCGATAAACAGACATAGTGGGCAGGCAAAACCTGTCAACGACCGCATTCTATTTATTGTTTAAATGGATGCGGTCTTTTTTTGTTTAAAACGAGGCGAAAATGGACAAAAACGAAGAAAAAACCGGAGAAATCGTACTTTACCAGCCCGAGGGGGCGGTGAAGCTGGAAGTACGTGTCGAAAACGAGACGGTATGGCTAACGCAGGCGCAGATGGCGGAACTGTTTGACGTTCAACGACAAGCGATAACCAAACATATAAAGAATATCTTCGAAACGCATGAATTAGAAGAAGCGGCAACTAGTTCCACTTTGGAACTAGTTCAAAAGGAAGGCAAAAGATCTGTAAAAAGGAGTATTTCGCTTTATAATCTTGACATGATTATTTCAGTAGGATACCGCGTTAACACTCGACGTGGAATACAATTCCGTCGTTGGGCGAACCAAATTTTGAAAAACTATATGCTCAAAGGCTACGCGGTGAACCAGCGGAAAATTGCAACCGATTTGCAAATAGCAGACCGGCTACACGAGCAGCGGCAACAGATTGAAAATCAAGGCGCAGAAATTGCAGAAGTCAGAAAAACAGTAGCGGAACAGGATTCCCGCCTTTCGGCAGTAGAACAGCGCATCGATTTCTTTGTACTGGCAGCCCAAACACCTACGGGCGGAATTCTCGCAACAGGGACACATTTCGACGGTTTCGTACTGATTGGCGACCTTGTGAAATCGGCGAAGCGTTCAGTCGTGTTCATAGACCCGTTCGCCACTGTTGAGGTGCTGAAATTTGCCGCCATGCGCGCGAAAGGCGTTACGGCAACCATCTATTCTCCCCGAATTACACCTGAATTCAAGGCAGCGAGGGATTTACACAACAAACAATATCCCGGATTGAAACTTGAAACCATGCGCACGATCCATGACCGATTCTTGCTCGTTGACGATACCGTCTACCACTTCGGTGCATCATTCAAGGACATGGGCAACGAGATGACTGCTTTCAGCATACTGAACTTCGTGACGCCGGAAGAAGTCATCGCAAAGGTGAAGGAAAGCACCAAAGAGCGGAAATGCCTGCAGTTGTAAACACTTTTTCGGTGGGAAAAGCCCCCTTTTTGATTATATTTGGGAGAAATGATTTGGGGTAAGAACATGAAGTTTGCAAGGTTGTTGGCAGTTGGTGCCGTGTTTGCGTTTTTGGCGGCGTGCGGGGACGATGATAGCGGGAGTTTCATCAAGCCGGAAGCGGAAGATTCATCTTCGTCGGTTTGCGAGGACTGCGACTCCCCCACATCATCTAGCGCGAAGTCCAGCAGCAGTGTGAAGTCTTCCTCGAGCGTCGCGTCTAGCAGTTCCGCGAAGTCTTCCTCGAGCGTCACACCGCAGTCGAGCGAAGGCGAGACAAGTGTGTCCAGCAGTAGTAAAAACGGCGATGCCGGCACATCAGCCGGCATGACATCTAGCAGTGCGAAGTCTTCCTCGAGCGTCGCGTCTAGCAGTTCCGCGAAGTCCAGCAGCAGTTCTGTGAAGTCTTCGTCATCAAGTGAAAAATCCAGCTCGAGCGTTGCGTCGAGCAGTAGCGAATACGTGCCGTTTGACCACTCAAAAGCTTTTGATGGTCCTCTTTGGCGGGCTGGTGCGTATAAAACTTTTGTTGATGCACGAAATGGACGAGAATATTATTATCTCGAAATGGATGCGAACGGCAAGTCGCTAAAAGTTATGGCCGAGAACCTTAACATCGGTGAAATGGTTTGGGGCTTTAAAGACCAGAAAGATGACTCTAAGATCGAGCGTTATTGTTATGATGACGATACCACGAAGTGCGACCGCTATGGAGCCCTGTATCAGTGGGCCGAGATGATGCAGCTGCCTAGCGAATGCAATACCAAGAGTTGTGCCGACCAGATCAAGCCGAACCATCAGGGAATCTGCCCGGATGGCTGGCGCTTGCTGACTTACGACGATTTCAAATTTATCATAAACAGCAATGGAAATACGCATGGTGTAGAAGGAACCCGCTCGACATTCGGTTTCGGCGGGTACAATACAACTGGATTCAGCCTAGTCGGCGCTGGGAGTAATTGGGATTATAATTTTACATCTTTGAATAGTGCTACCTATTGGCATTATCCTGAAGAATCTTCTCAATATACGAACGAGGGTTCTTTCTATTCGTCTCAAGGAACAAATTCAACAAAGAATCCTAGACTAGAAACTATGAAAACCCATGGTTTCTCCGTCCGCTGCGTGATGGTTGAAGAACAAGCCGACTAAAACATCTTCCCGCAGTTTAATACGACCCCCGCAATTCGCGAAAGCCGATGGGACAAATTGTCACGAGGCTTTCGTAGTACCCGATTCTTGCATTTTCCAGCAATAAGCGTTCCCAATCCAAAGACCCTTTCGTGTTTCTTTGCGTAGAGAGGGCGTTTTGCTAAGCAAACACTTAAACGAAGTGATCGTGTTTGCGTGCGAAATGCCCCTCGAAGCAAACATATTTTAATAAGAGGTTCAGGTAAGGAAAATCTGATGCTGACCTTCGTCAGCATGACAATCGGGTATGGACCCTATCGCCTTCGGCTCCAGGGTGACGACAATCGGGGGCGTTGCGGGGTGCTCCCCGCAGTGAACTGACCCCAAAAAGTTGGACATTTAAAAATTAGGTTATATTCGCCCTATTTATTCGATATTGAACAGGACTCATCCCGTTTAATCGAGCTTTTATCCGTTCATTGTTGTAATAGTCGATGTATTTCACCAGCTCCTGTTTGAAGTGATTCATGTCCTTGAACCTGTTCGGGTAAAGTAGTTCGGACTTCATTATCCCGAAGAAGTTCTCCATCATGGCATTGTCCAGGCAGTTGCCCTTGCGACTCATGCTTTGTACTATGTTGTGGTCTTTCAGTGACTTTTGGTAGTTGTAGTGCTGGTATTGCCAACCTTGATCCGAGTGCATCAGCAGTTTTTCCCATACACGGTGCTGTTCATACGCCTTGTCCAGCATGTCCATGACCATTTTAAGGTCGGCATGGTTCGATATCGTGTAGCTTACGATCTCGCCATTGTACATATCCAATATTGGAGACAGGAAGCATTTTTCGGTCCCCACGGATATCTGTGTCACGTCCGTAGTCCATTTCTGGTTCGGGCCGGTCGTGGAGAAGTCCCGGTTCACGATGTTCGGTGCAGTCGACCCGACTTGTCCCGCATACGAACGATATTTGTTCTTTCTGCGGACGTTCTTCAGACCAAGGTCTCTCATGATCTTATAGACGGTCTTGTGATTGATCGTAAAGCCTTCTTTTTTCAGCTGCGACGTTATTCGTCTATAACCGTAACGACCGGCATGTTCGGCGTGTATTTCCCTTATGCGTTTTCGGATACCGGAATATCGGTCTATCTGTTTGTTTTTGACGTAGTAATAGAACGTTGAACGGGCCATCCCCTTGATGTCCAACAGGACGTCAAGCCTGTATTCATGCCTTAGCTCGTTGATGGCTTCCGCCCAGTCTCTTGTTTTCGGGCGTATTTTTCCTCGACCAAGGCTTTCACTTTTTTTAACAGCGCATTCTCCGCACGAAGACGATAGACCTCGTCCTCGAGTTTCTCCAACTCGGTCTGAGGCGTTTTCGCAGTCTTCTTCAGCCTTCCCATATCCGCGTCTTCTCGCCTTGCGCCTGTTCACGAACAGTTCCTCGTAACCGCCGTTCCGGAACAAGTGAACCCAGTCTTTCAAGGTCGTTCTGTTGATGTTGTACTTTACGGTTACCTCGGCATAAGATAACGAATTTAGGACTATGTCGTCAACTGCCATTTTTCTCAATTCGTTCGACCCGCGATAGAAATTCTTCCTGGGTTCGCGCATGCAGCCGAGAATGTCATATTCCCTGCATACATGCCTGACATCGCGCCTGTCAAAGTTCGTAAGATGACATATTTCAGTAACCTTCAGTCCGTCCTTGTATAGTTTTGTGACCAATTCCCATTTTTTTCGATTGAAAGCCATAAATTCCTCGAAAGCTGTGTCCAACTTTCGGGGTTCACATCACAGAGGGGGTGATGGAAGACGCGGCGATTGTTGCAACAGAAATAGGCGACCCCGGAACTAGTCCGGGGTGACAATGTGAGCCGCGGCTGCAATCAGGGGGAGACTTCCCCCTTTTGTAGTGGATTC
>Ga0310696_10003089_pt1 | contig 21089 bp, 15 predicted proteins | sample AusTroGonzalo_MG_4_FD_203885 | JGI IMG/M metagenome (GOLD analysis project Ga0310696, IMG submission 203885) | Bovine rumen microbial communities from tropical cattle in Woodstock, Queensland, Australia - Gonzalo_02 (v2) (version 2) | ecosystem: Host-associated > Mammals > Digestive system >... | reverse complement strand
TCGGTCTTCATCAGCATTTCGATACATGCCTTGATTTCGGCGTCGTCCGTAGAGGTGAAGGCTTTCATCATGATGCTCATGGGCCAGGGCATGTCGTGACCGATGTGCGGGCCTCCGATGCCTTCGCCAGCCTTGCCTCGGAAGAAGTAGGGATTGTCTTCGCTCCATACGAAGCGGCGGGTGTTCTGGTAGATGGGGTCGCTGGCGGGAATGTCGCCCAGATAGGCCATAGCCAGCAGCGAGGGCACGTTGGCATCGTCCATGAGGAGCTGGTTGCCGAAGCCATCGACCTCGAAGGCGTAGATGGGGCCGTACTTGGGATGGATGTTGATGGCGTACTTGTTCAGGGCTTCCTTCACCTCGTCGGAGAGGGCGGTGCACTGGGCGGCGAGGTCAGAACGGTGGTTCACCTTCGTCAGGATTTCGGCGGCGTTGCGCAACTGGTGGACGGCCATGAAGTTCGAAGGGATGAGGAAGAGGAAGGTGGTGGCGTCGTCGCTGGGGCGGAAGGCGCTGGCGATGAGTCCCACGGGCTTCACGGGTGCTCCCCATCCTTCGTTGGACATGGTGTCGAGTTGGCGGGTGGTCTTGCGCTCGAAGCGGTAGCGGCCCTTGTTGCCGTCCTTGTGCTGCTGGTCGCGGAAGGTGGCGAGGATGTTCTCCACGGCTTTCAGCCACGAGTCGCCGAAGATGCTGTCGTCGCCCGTGACGGTCCAGTATTCGTAGGCCAGACGCAGGACGTAGCAGAGGGAGTCGATTTCCCATTTGCGCTCGTGGAGCATGGGTTTCATGTCGGTGTGGTCGCTCTGCCAGTCGCCGTCGGGTTTGGGTTCGCGGTTGAAAGCGTTGGCGTAGGGGTCGATATTGATGCACTTGAACTGCCTCAGCACGACTCCGGCCAGCATCCGTTGCAGGTGCTTGTCCTTGGGAGCCAGCTTCACGTAGGGGAAGACTTGTGCGCCGCTGTCCCTGAGCCACATGGCGTGGATGTCGCCCGTGTAGACGAAGGTGTCGGGGAGTCCCTGTTCGTCGTTCTCGGTGTAGTGGACGGTGGTGTCGATGGTGTTGGGGTAGCAGTTGACGAACATCCAGGCAAGGCGGTGGTTCGTGAGCATCCGTGCTATTTCCTTAATCTGCTTCTCCACGGCGTCGGAGCGGAACAGGCGTTCGCTCTCGGCAGGACGGTTGTTGACTTTCAGGACATCGGCCTCGGCTACGTAGTCTTTGGCGTAGGTGGCGGTGGCCACGAACAGTGCTACTAAGGTAATAAGCTTTCTCATGGTCTATATCGGATAGTTCGTGTAGAGATAGCGTTTGATGCTCTTCTTCGGTGTCTTCTCGAAGTCCGTAGGCATCAGCTTGATGCCGTGGACGCGTGCGTAGCTCGGAATCAGGTGGTTGAGCTGCTGGCGGTTCTCCTCCATCTTGGCTTCCAGCATGGCTTCGGAAAGTCCTGCTGCCCGCACTTCATCGGGGTCGGAATAGACAAGGCCGTAGAGGTGTTCGCCCTTCTGGATGACGACGCACTCTGTGACGAAGGGCAGGGAGGAAAGTTTGTCTTCAATCTCTTCGGGATAGATGTTCTGTCCGTTGGCACCGAGGAGCATGTTCTTCGAGCGTCCCTTGATGAAGATGTTGTTCTCTGCATCCATGACGCCGAGGTCTCCCGTGTGGTACCATCCGTCGCGCAGGCACTCGCGCGTGGCTTCCTCGTTCTTGTAGTAGCCGAGCATGACATTCATGCCACGAACCAGGATTTCGCCGGGGATGTTCTGCGGGTCGGGACTGTCGATACGGACTTCCATGCGCTGGACGGGACGTCCGCAGGAACCCGGCTTGAAGGTTCTCCAGTCGGCGTAGGCGATGAGCGGGGCGCATTCGGTGGTGCCGTAGCCGACGGTGTAGTTGAAACCTATATCGTGGAGGACGTCTTCGATGTCCTGACTGAAGGCGGCTCCTCCGACAACGATTTCGATGAAGTTGCCGCCGAAGACCTCTTGCAGCTTGTGGCGGACTTCGGTCTTCACGCGTTCGCGCAGGAAGGGGGTGTGGAGGGCGATTCTCACGGCTGGCGTCTGCAACTTGGGCAACACGGCCTTGCGCATAATCTTCTCGATAATCAGGGGAACGGCAATCACCAGTTTGGGCTTGATGTCGGCAAAGGCACCAAGCAGTACTGCGGGCGAGGGGTTACGGGAAAGGAAGTGGACGCAGACGCCGTGGAGGAAGCCGAAGATGAACTCGAAGGCCATGCCGTACATGTGGGCCATCGGCAGCATGGAAAGCATCTTGTCGCCGGGGAGCAGTTCTTTTCCCAATGCGTCTACGGCGAAGGTGTAGTTGCTCCAGAGGGCACGGTAGGGAAGCATGACGCCTTTGCTGTTGGAGGTCGTGCCGCTGGTGTAGTTCAGCACGGCCAGCTCGTCGGGCGAGTCCTTGTAGTAGTTGATGTCCCGCGCACGGAAGTTCATGGGGAAGCGTTCGCCGAAGAGACGGTTGAGGTTCTCACGCGCGTACTTTACTTTATCTGTACGCCCGTGAAGGAGGCGGTATTCGTCGTTGGAGTTGGCAAAGATTCCTTCGAGGCCCGGCATCTTCTCAGGGTCGAGGTTCGGCCATACCTGGTCGCCGACGAAGAGCAGCTTCGACTCGGAGTGGTTCACGATGTCGTGAATCTGTTCGGGGTGGAACTCGTGGAGAATAGGAACGGCTACGGCACCATAGGTCAGCGTGGCCAGGAAGGCGATGCCCCAACGGGAAGTGTTGCGGCCACAGATGGCCACTTTGTCACCGGGCTTAACGCCCGATGCTTCGAGGATGATGTGTAGTTTCTCGATAATGCGAGCTACATCCTTGTACTGAAAGGTCTGGAGACCATAATCACACAGGCCGTCTTGTGTCCAGTATTTCTGGAGACTTTCCTGTATACAGGCATTGAAACTGATATTCTCCACGTGTAAGCTTTTTTATCGTTATTGTTTTAGACTGGATAGTCAGTGTACTTGTAGCGTTTGATACTCTTCTTCGGAGTCTTCTCGAATTCAGACGGCATCAGCTTGATGGCATGAACACGGGCATAGATGGGAACGATTCTGTTCAGTTCCAGACGGTTCTCTTCCATCTGCTGTTCCAACTGCTGGGGGCTGAGACCGCCCTTCTTCACCTCGTCTGGGTCGGCATAGACGAGGCCGTAGAGGTGGTCGCCCTTCTGGATGACGACACATTCGGTCACGTAGGGCAGGGACGAGAGCTTGTCCTCGATTTCCTCGGGGTAGATGTTCTGTCCGTTGGTGCCGAGGAGCATGTTCTTTGAGCGTCCCTTGATGTAGACGTAGCCGTCGGCATCCATGACACCGAGGTCGCCCGTGTGGTACCATCCGTCCCGCAAGGTCTCGCGGGTGGCTTCCTCGTTCTTGTAGTAGCCGAGCATGACGTTCATACCACGAACCAGGATTTCTCCAGGGATGTTCTGCGGGTCGCGGCTGTCGATGCGGATTTCCATGCGTGGAGCAGCCTTGCCGCAGGAACCCTGCTTGAACTCGTACCAGGGAGCATAGCAGATGATGGGAGCACACTCGGTGGCTCCGTAGCCGATGGTGTAGTTGAAGCCGATGCCTTTGAGGAAGACTTCGATGTCGTGGTTCATGGCTGCACCACCCACGATGATTTCGAAGAAGTTGTCGCCGAAGGACTGCTGCATCTTGCGGCGGATGTTCATCTTCACGCGGTCACGCAGCAACGGAGTCATCAGCGCCAGTCGGATGGCCGGAGCCTTGATTTTCGGGAAGATGGCCTTGCGCACCACTTTCTCGATGAGCAGAGGCACGGCGATGACCACTTTGGGCTTCAACTGAGAGAAGGCCTTCAGCAGAACGGTGGGGGAGGGGGTCTTGCCGAGGAAGTGGACGTGGGCGCCGCAGGTCATTTCAAAGAGGAACTCGAAGGCCATGCCGTACATGTGGGCAGTGGGCAGGATGCTGACGATGTTGTCGCCCGGCTTTACATGGCTGTCGTAGACTTCGTGTGCAAATTCCACGTTGCTCCAGAGGGCGCGGTAGGGAATCATAACGCCCTTGCTGTTGGAAGTCGTTCCGCTGGTGTAGTTCAGTACGGCCAGTTCTTCGGGGGAATCCTTGTAGTAGTCGATGTCGCGGGCGCGGAAGTTCATGGGGAAACGCTCTCCGAAGAGGCGGTTGAGGTTTTCGCGCGCGTACCTTACTTTATCTGTACGCCCAACCAGCAACCTGTATTCGTCGTTGGAGTTGGCGAAGATTCCTTCGAGACCCGGCATCTTATCGGGGTCGAGGTTCGGCCATACCTGATCGCCGACGAAGAGAAGCTTCGACTCGGAATGGTTCACGATGTCGTGAATCTGTTCGGGATGGAACTCGTGGAGGATGGGAACGGCCACGGCGCCGTAGGTCAGCGTAGCCAGGAAGGCGATGCCCCAGCGGGCGGTGTTGCGGCCGCAGATGGCAACCTTGTCACCTTGCTGCACGCCCGAAGCTTCGAGGATGATATGCAATTTCTCGATGATTCGAGCTACGTCCTTGTACTGGAAGGTGTGTATACCGTAGTCTGACAAGGCATCTAAATCCCAGTGGTCTTGGATGCTTTTTTGCAGACAGGCGTTAAGACTTTGACAATCTTTCATGCTTATAAATGTTCTTCTTGTTTGCACATTTTGTTAAATCGTGTGCAAAGGTAGGGCGTTTTTTGCACACCGCCAAATTTTTTGTGCAAAAATTGATGTCCTGTACCCTCTATTCCTGTAATGTGGCTTCTTTCCTGCCAAAGTTATAATCCATTTACTTGTTTTAGGTTAATTTCTTTGGTACTTCGGAGCAGGAAATAAAGTTTTTGGTTCAAGGTGTTGGATATTAAACTGAAAATCCGTACCTTTGCACCCGCAAAATAGGAAAGCCCTCGGGCTTGACGCTAATCCATCTTTTTGAAAATGATTCAAGAGAACCTCGTTCCCGATTACATTTTTGAGTCAAGTTGGGAAGTCTGTAACAAAGTTGGTGGTATCTACACCGTGCTCTCGACGCGAGCCAAGACGATGCAGGATTTGATGCATGACCGCGTTTTTTTCATTGGTCCGGACTTCTGGCGCGACAAGGAAAATCCCCTTTTTGAAGAAGATCAGACGCTGTTTGCCGAATGGCGTGAACATGCTGTGCAGGAAGCACTTTCCCTTCGCATTGGCCGATGGCAGATTCCCGGCAAGCCCATAGCCATCCTTGTCGATTTCCAACCGTTCTTTCGTGTGAAGGACGACATCTACGGAGCACTCTGGCGCGATTTCGGAGTCGATTCTCTCCATGCCTATGGCGACTATGACGAGGCTTCGATGTTCTCGTATGCAGCAGGGCGTGTGGTTGAGAGCTTCTATGACTACTACCTCCGCGTGGAGGTGGATGCTCCCCAGCCAAAGGTCATTTATCAGGCTCATGAATGGATGACGGGTCTTGGTGCGCTGTACCTGCAACAACATGTTCCGGCAATCGCTTCCATCTTCACGACTCACGCCACGACCATCGGACGTAGCATTGCGGGCAACGGCAAGCCTCTGTATGATTACCTGTTTGCATACAATGGCAACCAGATGGCCGATGAGTTGAATGTGCAGTCGAAGCATAGCATTGAACGTCAGACGGCTCATCACGTGGACTGTTTTACGACAGTCAGCGATGTGACGGCCCGCGAATGTGCGGAACTCCTGGACAAGCAACCCGATGTGGTTCTCCCCAATGGCTTTGAGATGGATTTCGTTCCGAAAGGACAGAAATATGTGGCAGCCCGCCGCAAGGCTCGCCGTCGCATCTTCGAGGTCGCAGAAGCGCTGATGGGAACCACCTTCACGGACGATACGCTCATCGTTGGAACTAGCGGACGATATGAATGGAAGAACAAGGGCATTGATGTCTACCTCGAAGGACTCAGCCGTCTGCGCCAGCAGGCCGAAGAGCTTCAGCGTCCAGTCTTGGCCTTGGTCGAAGTTCCCGCTTGGCAGGCAGGTCCTCGCGAGGACTTGAAGGAGAGGATTGATGGACTGAAAGTAAGTGGCGAGGATGCTGACGTACAGCCTCTTCCCGATCCTTTCATCACCCACAACCTCCATGAGCCTTGGAATGACCCTGCCACCAACTTCCTTCGCTACAACGACTTCAAGAACGAAGCTGAGGACCGGGTGAAGGTGATGTTCATTCCCTGTTATCTGGATGGCGCGGATGGTATCTTCAACCTCCATTATTACGACCTGTTGGTCGGCTTGGACCTCACCATCTATCCTTCCTACTACGAGCCTTGGGGCTACACGCCGCTGGAATCTGTGGCCTTCCACGTTCCCTGCATCACGACGACTCTGGCAGGCTTTGGCATGTGGGTAGGCGAAGACCGACACCTCGATACTGATGGCGTAGAGGTCATCGAGCGCACGGATTATAACTATTCAGACGTGGCCGACCGTTTGGCCGATGAAATCGTAGGCTTTGCAGCCCTCGACAAGAAACAGGTTGAGACTGCGCGCAAGGCCGCAGCCGCTATCGCCCAGAAAGCCTTGTGGAAGAACTTCTTCCAATATTATCAGGAAGCATATAAGATTGCTCTCGAAAGAGCACAAGAGAGAAATAAATCGTAAGTACGTCTAACGTCATAACGACAAGTAATCAAAAGTCTAATCTTTTTTAATCGTAATTCAGAATATGACTATCAAAGCAAGCAATGCCAACGAAGCTCAGTGGAAACCAGTTGTTGTCAAAAGCCGCATTCCCGAAGAACTCAAGAAGTTGGAGGAACTGGCCCACAACATGTGGTGGGCATGGAACCACAATGCACGTAGCCTTTTCTCACGTCTTGACCCCGCTCTCTATGAAGAGTGTGGCCAGAATCCTGTTCTCCTGCTCGAACGTCTCAGCTACGAGAGACTTTCGGAACTCGCCAAGGACAAGGACATCATCAAGAAGATGAACGAGACCTACAAGGAGTTCCGCACATATATGGACGTGAAACCACGCACGGATCGTCCCAGTGTGGCTTATCTCTGCATGGAATACGGCCTGAACCAGGTGCTGAAGATTTATTCTGGCGGTCTCGGAATCCTCGCTGGCGACTATGTCAAAGAGGCTTCGGACTCTAATGTAGACATGGTGGCCGTGGGCTTCCTCTATCGCTACGGCTACTTCACGCAGACCCTCAGCATGGACGGTGAACAGATTGCCAACTACGAAGCTCAGAACTTCGGCAGCCTGCCCATCGAGCAGCAGTTGGATGACGAGGGCAAGCCCCTGGTTATCGACGTACCTTATATGAACTATCAGGTTCATGCCTATGTCTGGCGCGTGAATGTCGGTCGTGTGAAGCTCTATCTTCTCGACACCGACAACGACATGAACTCTGACTACGACCGTCCCATCACCCACGCCCTCTATGGTGGCGATTGGGAAAACCGCCTGAAGCAGGAAATCCTGCTCGGTATCGGCGGTGTGCTTCTGCTGAAGAAGCTCGGCATTAAGAAGGATGTCTACCACTGCAACGAGGGCCATGCCGCTCTCTGCAACGTGCAGCGTCTCGTAGACTATGTCAAGGAAGGATTCACCTTCCATCAGGCTATGGAACTTGTTCGTGCAAGCTCCCTCTATACCGTCCACACTCCTGTTCCCGCAGGCCATGACTACTTTGACGAAGGCCTCTTCGGCAAGTACATGAGTGGCTATGCCCAGTTGCTCGGCATCTCTTGGGATGAGTTCATCGGTCTGGGACGTCAGAACCCTGAAGACCACAACGAACGTTTCTGCATGAGTACCTTCGCCTGCAACACTTCTCAGGAAGTCAACGGTGTGAGCTGGCTGCATGGTGAGGTCTCCAAGAAGATGTTCGCCAATATCTGGAAGGGCTATTTCCCCGAGGAAAGTCATGTGGGCTATGTCACCAACGGCGTACACTTCCCCACCTGGTGTGCAACAGAGTGGCGCAAGCTCTATGAAAAGCATTTCGACGCTGCTCACCTCAGCGACCAGAGCAACGAGAACATCTGGCACGCTATCTATGATGTGCCCGATGCAGAAATCTGGAAGACCCGCATGGCCTTGAAGACCAAGCTTGTGGACTATATCCGCGAGCAGTTCCGCGACAGTTGGCTGAAGAATCAGGGCGACCCCAGCCGTGTTGTCAGCCTCATGGACAAAATCAACCCCAACGCCCTGCTCATCGGTTTCGGTCGTCGCTTCGCCACCTACAAGCGTGCCCACCTTCTCTTCACCGACCTGGAGCGTCTGGAGAAAATCGTCAACAACCCCAACTATCCCGTGCAGTTCCTCTACACCGGTAAAGCTCACCCCGCCGACGGTGCAGGTCAGGGACTCATCAAGAAGATCTACGAAATCAGCCAGCGTCCTGAATTCCTCGGCAAGATTATCTTCCTCGAGAACTACGACATGCAGCTTGCCCGTCGCCTGATCTCCGGCGTAGATATCTGGATGAACACCCCGACTCGTCCCCTCGAAGCCTCTGGTACCAGCGGTGAAAAGGCTCTGATGAATGGTGTCGTCAACCTCTCTGTCCTTGACGGATGGTGGCTCGAAGGCTATCGCGAAGGTGCCGGATGGGCACTCACCGAGAAGCGTACCTACGAGAACCAGGCCTACCAGGATCAGCTCGATGCTGCTACCATCTACGGTCTCCTCGAGAACGAGATTATGCCTACCTACTACGCCCGTAATGCCAAGGGCTACAGCCCCTCGTGGATTCAGGTCATCAAGAACAGCATCGCCCGCATCGCTCCTCACTACACCATGAAGCGTCAGCTCGATGACTACTACACCAAGTTCTATACTCCGTTGGCAGCCCGTTCCAAGAAGCTGCAAGCCAATGACAACCAACTGGCTCGCGAAATCGCACTTTGGAAAGAAGCCGTAGCCGAGCGTTGGGACAGCGTGCGTGTCGTCAGCCACGAACGTGGCGAGGCTCTTCTGGCTGGACATATTGAGGCTGGACGTAAGTACGACATCAATATGGTCGTGGACGAGGCTGGACTTGATAACGCCATCGGCGTGGAACTCGTTACCCTCACCACCGACAAGAAGGGCGATGATCACATCTATCGTGTAGAACCCCTCGAGGTTGTCAAGCGCGAAGGAAACCTCTACACCTTCCACGTTACCCACACCATCAGCAACGCAGGTTCCTTCAAGATTGCCTACCGTCTGTTCCCCAAGAACGACCTTCTGCCCCATCGTCAGGACTTCTGCTACGTCAAGTGGTATAGTGCCAAGTAATTTCGAGCTTGCTTCGTAGGCAGCTCCAGCATAGAGTAAATAAGGTCCTGCATTCGCCCTCTGTGGACAATGCAGGACCTTTTTCGTGCTAAAAAGCGAAAAAGAAAGCCTCAACCCTTACTTTTCCCTGAAAATATTTGGTCAGTTCGGGATAAAGACATAACTTTGCACCCGCAATCGCAAAAGCACCCCTGGAGAGATGCTCGAGTGGCTGAAGAGGCACGCCTGGAAAGCGTGTGACCGGCAAAACCGGTTCGCGAGTTCGAATCTCGCTCTCTCCGCGAGTTCTTTGAAAATGCAGCCTACACGGGAATGTCCTGTACGGCCAGCTCCCTCGGAATCCCCCAGGGTTTGACCGCAGCAAGGGTACTTGGTTGTAGCGGCGCGATGCAGATCGCATTCCCACCCGCCTCTTTAGCTCAGTTGGCCAGAGCACGTGATTTGTAATCTCGGGGTCGTTGGTTCGAATCCGACAAGAGGCTCAGAAATGCAAGAAGAGAGTTCCGAAAGGGACTCTCTTCTTGTATTTATTTGTTTCTGCGTCTTCCTCCATCAGAGGGGAGCCGATACTGTGTGAAGAGAAGCGTATCAGACTTTCGTGATAATGCGGCAGAAGACCTTGAAGTCGGTGTCGAGGCGGGAAAGCTCGTAGGGTTGTAGGGTCAGGGAGAAGGTGCCGCGGATGTCGGGCAAATCGAAATAGGTACGAAGGAGACTGGCGAGGTTGAAGGAGAGGTTGTCGCCACGACGCCGCACTTGACGACAGACGTCGGTGATGAAGGCTTTGTCGTGCTCGTCGAAACAGAGGGCACGCAGTAGCAGGAAGGCGGAAGGAAGTCCATCGGTACGAAGTAGGAATTCCACGCGTCGGCGAGGCTCGTGGATGCCGAAGTCGTTGAAGAGCTGTTCCATGACTTGTGGATTGTCGATGGTTGGCAACCAGAGCATCAGGAGCTTTTGGCGGTCGATGCTACGCTCGGGCGTAGACAAGGCTTCGGCAAGTTGTCTGAAGCCCGAATCGGAGAGGCTGAGAGTTCCTTTCCTGAGAAGCTGTTGGGCGGCTTTCCCTATCGTGACGGTGAAGGCTTTCGGGTTCCAGAGCACCAGCCGTCGCATGACTTCCCAGAAGGTTGCGGCGTCGGTGGCGGGCAGCAGACGTTCACCAATCAGATAGCCAGCGGTTCGGAAATGCGCATTGGACAACCCGTCGAGGTAGACGAGTAATGCTTCCCAGTCGCGCCCGTTGAACAGCGTGCTCAGGCGTTGGAAAACAAGAGGGTGGTAGTGCTGATCCATGCCTCTTTGTGTTAGGGTTTGCCTTGCAGGAGGTTGATAGCTTCGGCGGTAGTTATCTGCTTGTCGCCCAGGAAGGCTACGATGAAGGCTTCCGGGAATGTCTCGCGCACCTGTGCCAGTTCGTTCTTGATGTCCTTGTAGCTCGTACTGTGACCATAGATGATCTTGAAACGCTCTCCAGCCGGCAGTTGGGTGACGGGTTTGTAGCCCTTGAGGCGGTAGTCTCCTTCCTTCAGGCGGGCGGAGGTGTTCATGAGCTGAATGGCGAAGTAGGGCTTCCCCGTTTCTGCCTGTTTCCCTGCGGGTTGCGTGGTGGCGGTGGCTTTCTGAGCAGGCTTTTCGGCAGGCTCTTCGGGCTGTACGGTGGGGACGATTTCAGGTTTCTCCTCGTCTTCTTTCTCCGCAACTATGGCGGTTTCCTTTTCCGGGGTCTTGACGGGTGCTTTCGCTTCTTCTTTCTCAGTCTTCTTTGCGGGGGTGGGGGCTGTTTCCTGGGCTTTGGTCTTGGACTTCATGGCTGCAGCCGCCGCACAGGAAAGGTATTTGGGCGCGTAGTGCGTCACTCTCAGGTTACGCAGGTCTTTCTGGGATACGCTTCCGCTCTGCGTCAACTCCTTCCATTCGGCCAGCGCCTCCTGGATGGCTTGTGCCAGTTCCTTCTGTCCGTCCTTGGATTTGAGGTAGGCTTCCTCGTTCAGGTTCGACATGAAGCCCACCTCGGTGAGCACGCTGGGCATGTTCGTATGTTCGCAGACGTAGAGTTCGCGCTTCTTGACACCCCGGCTGATTTCCCGTCCGTGGGCGAGGTATTGGCGTTGCAGCAGAAGCGCCAGCAGCTCGCTCTTTCCCGCCTGAGTTCCCTTGAGGGGAACGTTGGTGGCAAAGAACGTTTCTGTTCCGTGGGGAAACTGCGTCGGAGCCGAGTTCACGTGGATGGAGATGAACAGGGCGGCGCCTCGGGCATTGGCGATGTTGCAGCGTTCCTGCAAGCTGAGGTACTTGTCCTTCTCGCGGGTGTAGACCACACGCACGCCGCTGATGTTCTTCTTTACCAGCTTCCCGACTTCTTTGGCAATGGCCAGCGTTACATCTTTCTCGCGGGTGAGACGTCCTTCGCATCCATAGTCGCGACCTCCATGTCCGGCATCGATGACCCAAGTCACTTTCTTGGCAGCAGACATGGACAGAACCATAGCCAGTAAGGCTATAAACAAATAGATTTTTTTCATATTACTCCTTATTCAGGCGCAAAAATAGGTATTTCTTCTCAATCCGCGAGGTAAAATGAAGGAAAAAATGTATTTTTGCCCGAATTTTGTAGTAAAAAGCGTATGAGCGACGGAAATTTCAATCGGGCACTTCTGCCCCATACTCCCTACGCCAGCGGGTTGAAGGCTGGCAAGTCCATGATGAAGACGCGTGCCGTGGAAGTCTTCAGGGAATGGCTGCGCGAACATTGCCCGGAACTCTCCGAGGAGCAGCATTTGGAACAACTGGAGGCTTTCCGGAAAAGCCTGTAGCACATCGCTCAGAACCCTTAAGGGTTGTAGCGTGAACCCTTAAGGGTTAGAGCCTGAACCCTTAAGGGTTATGACGGGAACCCTTAAGGGTTTGTGGGAGCGGTTCCCGAGGCTTTCGCCGCAAGAGAAAGAAGAAGGCTGCATCGATGATGTGATGAGAACTCCGAGTATGAATGATTTGAGTGCCCGCACCCTTTGTAATCTGCCGGCCTCCGCGAAGGAGGTTACCCCCGAAGGGGCGCAGCCCGCCATTGGAATGCAGAACGTTCTCGGTTTTCTGATGTTATTGATGAGTCTCCCGATCGAACCGATGCAGCCATGAGCTTATTGAGAAATGTGTCAATGAGCGTTATTTGGTACTGCAAAGGTAGTTTGCCCGGTGCATTCGCGCAAACTTTTTCGCAAGAAAATTGCAAACAGCCTAAATCTTTGAAACTTTCTGTGGGAAAATTTGCACGGCTAAGACTTTTTTATTTACTTTGACCCGCTTTTGACTTTTTCATTAGTACTATGTCATTCGGATTTCCCGTTCTTCTGTTTGCTGCCCTCCTGCCTGTCATGGTGCTTATGTTGTTCATTGTGAGGAAAGACCATGAACATCCCGAACCAACACAACAGCTCCTGCGTGCCTTCTTCTTCGGCGTCGGCTCAGTCTTCCTTTCGCTCTTTATCTCTACACCTCTCTTTTTGTCCGGGCTGGTTCCTAAAGAATACACGGATATGTTCTCGGCCATCAAATTCAGTTTCGGCGCGGCAGCCATCCCGGAGGAAACGGCAAAATTGCTGATGCTCTGGTGGTTCTTGCGAAAGAACAAGGACTTCGATGAGCGGATAGACGGCGTTGTCTATGCCTGTTGTGTCGGTTTGGGGTTCGCCGCTTTCGAGAATGTGCAGTATATCTTCAGTGCAGGCGATGACTGGCTGGGGACGGCCGTCGCCCGTGGGCTGCTGGCTGTGCCGGGGCATTTCTTCTTTGCCGTACTGATGGGCTATTACTATAGCTTGGTGCATTTCGGACATCATTCCCTTCGCAACAAGATATTGGTTCTTGCAGCTCCCGTCTTGACCCACGGCATCTACGATTCTATTTGCATGACTACCGAAGTCTCAGAGGAGAAGTCGGCCGTCCTGACCGTGTTCCTCCTGCTCTTTTGCAACGAACTCCGCAAGTTGGGAACACGCCATGTCCGTGAGTTGGTGGAAGCCGACAAGGCGTACCAGCGTTTTTTATGAAAACTTTTTCCGCTTCGGCGGGTCACATTCTGTCATCACACACATAAATCGGTGAAATTGCCAAATACGCTCAATGAAGAAATGGACAGACATAGAGATGGTTGAGGCCGTGGCGCGTCACGATACGGCCATGATGGAACGTTTCTATCGCGACAGCAAGACTTACTTCAAGGACCATTCGGGTGCTTTTTATATGGCCACGTGTCGTGTCGATGACCTCTTTCAGGAGGCTATGGTCCACTTGTGGCGCGAGATTGAGACCCATCGCATTGAAGTCTGCGACGGTAAAGTCTGCCGATGGACCGAAGGCCAGCCAGTGCCCATGACCAGCAGCCTGTTCACCTTTCTTCTGGCGATTGCCAAACGTAAGCATTGGGACATGCTTCGGAGGGAGTCGCATTTGCTACTGACCGATGATGCCGCCGCACTCGATTCGCTCTCGCGCGAACGCTTTGCCGAGAATGCGACGGCCGCCGAAGACGACGAAGAGACCAAGGAGAAGGTGGTGGCCGACGCCGTGCTGGGGCTGAGCGACCGTTGCCGGCAAATCCTGACGCTCTTCTACTACGACCAGCGCACGCTGGAGGAAATCCTGGCCCTTCGAGCCGAAAACACTTCGAAGATGGGACTCAAGACCAGCAAGTACAAGTGTATGCAGCGGCTGCGTGAAGTCGTAAGGCAGCGATTCCTGCAACTGCGGCTAAGAATATGACATCTTTAAAACTAACGATATGGAAAGCAAAGACATAAAGAAAACAGAACAATTGGATGACCTGGACAAGCGCATCATCCACGAACTGGGCGAACAAGCCCGCTTGCGCGCCATGATGCAGATGTGGGAGGCCCGTAGGCGTGCCACCCTGCGCCGCAAGCTGATACCTATTGTCTCCAATATCATCTCCGTAGCAGCACTGATGGTCTTGGGACTTATCCTCCAGACGATGATTCCTGGCAGGGCAATTAACACCCAGATACCTGTCAAGGACTACCAGCCGAAGATTGAGCAAACCACAGAGGGAACGACCGACAAGGCCAGCTTGCCATCCCATCCTGCGGATTCTCTTCTTCCGGAGGAGTCCTTCGGGAATCGTTGAATTAGAATCCAGCTACGCCTAAGGGCACTGCTGTGTGTCTCGTTTCACAACGAATTACACGAATCAGACGAATTCTGTTTCTGCATGGATTGCAGGGGTATGAAGAATTCGTCTGATTCGTGTAATTCGTTGTCGAAGTCTCGGAGCGTGTCAGAACCTGATTTTCTGCCCGTCGATGATGTAGACGCGGCCTCGCTGCATCTTGGAAGGAACGATTCGCAGCCCGTCCAAGGTGTAGACCTCGTGTGCATCCGTCTCTTCGGTCTGTATGGAGGCTATTCCGTCGGTGCCATCGGCGATGCTTGCCACCTCTTCCGCCGAGAGTGCGTAGTTGTAGATGCGGATGTCGTCCAGCGTGGCCTTCAAGGTCGGGTCGGAGGAGAACTGGCTGCGTCCGAAGTAGTTGTAGACGGGACGGAAGTCACTGGGACGAGAGGTGATGGATGTATTGCGTGCCACTTGTTTGCCGTCGAAGTAGACGGTGATAGCGTTGGCGTCGAAGGTTACGGCAACGTGGCGCCAACTGTTGGTGCCGAAGTTGCTGCCGAGGCTGAAGTACTGCTCGCTGCCTCCATTCTTAATGGCCAGGCGCGGTCCGCTGCCGGCTGTCATGGTCAGGAAGACGTAGTGGTCGGTATCTGTCCCAAAGTCAAAGAGTCGCTGCCAAGCAGCGCCTCCCCGCCAGTAGACCCAGGTAGAGATAGTCAGCTCCTGCGTATTGGCGATGGTCGCAGGCAGTTGGAGGAAACTGTTGCTTCCGCTGAGAACCAGTGCGCTGTCCAGTCGGCCTTCGGCTTGTTGCTGCTTGCCGTAGAGTCCGGCGTGATTCCCGTTGCCCGTGGTATCGAGGAGGTCTCCGTCCAGTGGCAGATGGCAGATGAGGGTGTTGGCTCCTGTGGCCGAGGCACTTGCCTCGAGGCTGTTCTCGGAGCGGTTCAGGCTCTTGTCCACGGCCTGCACGCGGTAGTAATAGGTCGTGCCAGCCTCAATGGTATTGTCAGTGTAGGCCGGAGTGGGGACGTTGTTGTGGATGGTTCGCCACGTCTGCTGGTCTTCGGAGCGGAGAACGATATAGTGGTCCAGGTCTCCGTCGGCAGGAGCCTGCCATGTGAGGCGTATGCTGGCTTCGGCCTGTTTGGCTGTGAGTTCCGTGGGTGCTGCGGGAGCTGTTACGTCGTAGGTGATATCTACGGGAATCAGTCGCCATTGCTGAATCTCTGTTCCGGCGAAAGTTCCTTGGCAGACGGTGCGGTGGTTGTATGTGATTTGGGTTTGGGTGCCGGGTTGTACTTCTATGCAATGCGCGCTGTGGCGGCTTCGGATATAGAACCATCCGTCGCCGGCGTACTCGAAGTACCATTGCTCGTTGTCGCCCAGTCCGCCTTTGTAGGCAATGAGTCCGCCCAGATTGTCGAGGCTCCAGTTCAGGACGTCGATGAGGTAGGTCGTATCGCGCGCGTTCATTATTTTATAATAGCTGAAGTCTCCGCCTGATGTCGGCTCCATGGGCTTGACAATCCATTGTTGTCCCAAGCTGGCGTTCTTCACGGTTGTGAAGCGTTCCTGCGTGAGGCCATTGCCGTTGGTGAAGCCATTGTTGAAGGTAGAGAGAACAAGTCCGCTGGCTCGGTTGACAATCTTGTAGGTGGTGGCAGTCGTGGGCAGAGGCGGCATGACGTCCTCACCATCCTGAATGTCCACGCAAGTCTCGGCGTTGCTCTGGCCTTGCTGGTAGCCTGTGCCGCCTGGCAGGGTCATCATGTATTCGCGCGTCGGGCCTTGTCCATTGTAGAAGACGTCGTGGTCGGTGGCCGTGAGGCGGTAGGTGGTGGTGTAGGCCTGACGCTCGCTGGTGCCACCAAATGCCTGCACGAGTCCGCCGGGATGGCGGTAGATGCTGGCGGCCGTCCAGTTGTTGCGATGCTCGGCGTAGGCAAGTCGGTTGCCACGGCTGGCCTTCATGAACTGGCTGCGTGTGTGGTCACACGTTCCCCACCAGATGCCTTTCGTCATTCCGTACTCCGAACCGACCATGCACTCCATGGTGTTGTGCAACTCGTCGCCAACGCCTACTTTTCCATCTTTGACCACTTGCTGGTAGAAGGCGGCAAAGTTGTCGAAGGAACCAGCCAATTGGTGGGTGTTGCCCTCGTCAAGGTATCTCTTGCTGGCCGTGTACCATTCCATCGCCCTGTCATTGTTCAGGGTGTTGCTCCCGCAGAGCTTGATATCAGCGAACTCTTCCTGATAGGCTTCGTCCTCGCGCAGCTTCCGACAGATGGCCGTGAAGTCGGCTTTCGAACCCTGATGCCACGGAGTGTAGTCTGGTTCGTTGAAAGGCGAGATGCTGGTGACCTTCAGACCTTTCGACTCGACATAACGTTTGGTGAGGGCTATCAGCTCCGACCATCTGGTGGCTTGGGTGGCGCTGTTGCTGCTCCGGTACCAGGACGTCACTTGGTAGGGCAGGCCGTCCTTCTGGTCGGAATTCAGGTTGATGGAAGCGTTCGGCACATGCCTCTTGACGATATTGATGCGCATATCGAGCGTGTCCTTCTGTCCTTGTAGGAGGTTGCCGTTCAGCGCTTCGGTGTTGATGGTCTGGAAACTGAGGCGAACGATGTCTATCAGCTCTTTCCCGGCGAAGTTCACGCCACGATGGATGTTTCCCTCGTCGAACCACGCGAGGTCTAATCCCCAAGTGATATCAGGGAGTTTCGTTCCTTCATCGCTGATTCGGTAGGGAAGCGTGACGCAGTCTTGGGTGATAGGAGAGGGCTGGATGCTTGTGGCACCAGAGGTTTGTGCACTTGCTCCTAAGGAAGCAAACAAGAGGGCAATGGTCAAGAGTCGTTTGTGCATAAGGCAAATTGCTATTTAGTAAAAAAGCCTCGCCACGTTTTCACTGTGACAAGGCTCTGCTTTCTTTTCCTGAGAGGTGCCTAGCAGATTCGAACTGCTGTAGACGGTTTTGCAGACCGTTGACTAAGCCACTCATCCAAGGCACCATTTCTGATTAGCGAGTGCAAAGGTACAGCATTTTTTTCATTCTACAAGCATTTCACACAACTTTTTTTCATTTTTTGCGTTAAAAACATATAGAGAGGCTGCAAAATCCCCTCTTTCATAGGATGAATCTTCTTGGAATAGTACAAAACAGTCTACCGGGGTCGCTCTCTTCAGGCGCACGCCTTCTGGTAGCCCTTTCCGGCGGGGCAGACAGCGTCTGCCTGCTGTTGGCTCTTCGCGAACTGGGCTTCGAAGTGGAAGCCCTGCATTGTAACTTTGAACTCCGTGGCATCGAGAGCGATGGCGACGAGGCTTTCTGCCGTCGTCTCTGTCGTGCTCAGGGAATCTCGCTTACCGTCAAGCATTTCCGTACGAAAAGCTATGCCCAGCGCCATGCCGTCAGTATCGAGATGGCCGCCCGACGCTTGCGCTACGAATGGTTTGCCGAGATGGCAGAGCTGCGTGGGGCGGAGGCTGTCTGCGTGGCTCACCACCGAGACGACAACATAGAGACGTTCTTTCTGAACCTTGTTCGTGGCACGGGAATCCACGGAATCACGGGCATGAGCTTCTCGCAGCCATTGCCCCAGGCTTCTCGTGGTCTGCTTTTGCGTCCTTTGTTGCGACTCAGCCGTATGGACATCGAAGCGTGGCTCGAGGAACGTGGACAGACTTGGTGCACGGATTCCACGAACCTCCGTCCAGAGGCGGCACAGCGCAACTTCGTCCGCCTACGCCTCTTGCCTTTGTTGGAAGAGATGAATCCGCGTGTGAGGGAAACCTTGGACGAGAATATCCAGCGCTTCGTCGAGGCGGAGTCTTTGTTTGACGTGGCTGTTAACGATGCCTTGCAGCGCATTCTGGTTTCCGAAGAATGCCTTGACATCGCACGTCTGAAGAGCGAGAAGGCTCCTCGTTCCATACTTCAAGAATGGCTGCATCCTTTGGGTTTCAATAGCATACAAATCAATGAGATATTCGAAGGGCTGGATGGGGATTCTGGGCGTGTTTGGCAAAGCCCAAGTCATCGTCTGCTGCGCGACCGGGGACGCTTGCTCTTGCAGTCTTCTCTTTCAGCGGCAACAGAAAAGGCAGAACAGATTCAGGTCGCTCCCGATGGTAAAGTCCTCCCGCTTGATGGCCTCTTCATCGCTTCTTCCGACGTGCGGTTGCTCATTCGCCGACAGGCTGTGGATGCTGCCTCATTTGTTATTCCCCGTGACCGCCAGACAGCCTGCTTTGACCTCGAGAAGCTTGATCTTCCCCTCATCATCCGCCCAGCTCGTGAGGGCGACCGTATGCAGCCCTTTGGAATGGACGGCACACGTCTTGTCAGCGACATCATGACAGACCGCAAGCTGTCCCTCTTCGAAAAGGAGCGTCAGCTTGTGGTACTAAGCGGTGAGCGAATTGTCTGGTTGGTAGGTCAACGAGTGGCGGCAGGCTATGAAGTAGATGAGGCTACACGCCACGCCATGACCCTCACCCTCCTCTGAGGGCTTACATCCTTTATTCTGACGTAAGCCACTTGGTCGGGAAGGGTAGAAGTAGTGGAAATCAGTAGCGTTCCCCAAAGATTTGCGTGCCGATGCGGATGAGGGTGGAGCCTTCGTCCACAGCGATGTGCCAATCGTCGGTCATGCCCATGGAGAGTTCCGCAAAGCTTCCGTCGGGGAAATGTTCGCGTGCGGCCTGCTCAAAGAAGAGACGGGCGCGATGGAAGTCGTCGCAGATGCGGCGCGTGTCGTCGGTGTGGGAGGCCATGGCCATGGCTCCCGTGAGGCGGATGCCTTCGAGTGTGCGCCATTCTCCGCCATCGAGGTAGGCGAGGGCTTCGTCGTGTGTGAAGCCGAACTTCGTCTCTTCCTGTGCCACGTGTAATTGAAGGAGGCAGGGAATGACGCGCCCTACTTTCCGTGCCTGCTTGTCAATTTCGGCAAGTAGGCGAGGGGAGTCCACAGCATGAATCAGGTGGACGTAGGGAACGATGTACTTCACCTTGTTTGTCTGCAAGTGCCCGATGAAGTGCCACTCCAGCGGATCGTCCGACAAGGGCGTCTGGAGGTCGGCCAACTCTGTATGCTTGGCCTGAATTTCCTGTGCATGGCTCTCTCCGAAGAGGCGTTGTCCGGCAGCGTAGGCTTCGCGGATGGCTTCGGAAGGATGGTACTTCGAGACGGCCACCAGCCGCACGCCGCAGGGCAAGGCTTCGGTGATGCGATGAATCTCTTCGGCAATCATCTTACTGTTCGAACTCAGGCTTCTCGGCAGCCTGCTTGTAGTGGTAAACATCCATGATGTTGGTCTCTGTGATGCTGACGATGACCCAGTCGCCGAGTGTTCCTTCCATGCCCTTGTCGAGGTTCTTGGCGGCGTCGCGGAAGTCCGTGGCCTGTACGAGCACCTGCTGAGATGTGCGCTTCTCCGCACCCGTTTTCTCGTCGAGGGCAATGAGGGCCACCTTGGCCTTGAACCATCGGTCGGCGGAGTTGTCGATGCTTTCGAAGATTTCTGTGAGGCGGGCACGCTTGATGTCCGTAACGGTAAATTCGCCGCTGATGAAGGGTGTCATCTCTTCGATGAAGCGGCGTTCGGCTTCGGTGAAGCTCAGGGCTTCCACGATATATGTCTCTGTTGTCTTCTTCAGCAAGCCCGTTTCCATCGTCTTCTCGTAGCGGACTTTGCATTCAAACCAATCGTTGTTCATACGTATAAATAATAAGGTGTTGTTATTAGTGGGTATTCCGTTTAGCGGGCGCAAAGATACGCTTTTTTGTTGAGGAAACAGCTTGTTTCGTTGATAAATCTTTCGCGTGAAACGTATTATTGCTAACTTTGCGGCGTTTTTCAGTCCGTTCCCTATGTCCAAACGTACGACTTTCCTTCGTCAGGAGAATATTTCCTATATCATCATGGGTTTGCTGTTACTGCTTGCCCCGTTGCTGTCCGAGTGGTTGGCAGTCAAGGCCGATGAGGATATTTCCTTCCAGTGGATACGTATCTTCATCGCCTGGCGTCAGATGGCACCCTTCATCCTCGTCTTCCTCATCCACAACTGGCTGTTGGCTCCCCAATTGGTTGTCCATCATCGCCGTGGATTCTATTTTGGTTGCGTGGCGGTGTTGGTGGTACTTTTCACGGTCTATGAGTGTACGACCCGTCCGCCTTTGCCCGATAAACCGAAGTTCCATCCGCATCAGGAATTGCGCGTTGACGGTTATAGACCTCATCACCATGGGGCCGGGGGGCACAAGCATCACCACGGAGGCGAAGGTCGTGGCCCTCGTCATGATTTCGACAGGCGTCCACCACTGATCCGTGGAGAGCACGACATCGTGGCCGTCATAGTCCTTATTATGATGATGGGATTGAACATAGGCATGAAGTACTATTTCCGCCAAGGCTTCCTGGAGAAGCAGCAGAAGGAGCGCGAGCGCAACCATCTGGAGCAACAACTGGCTTATCTACGCTATCAGGTGAATCCCCACTTCCTGATGAACACGCTCAACAACATCCATGCCCTTGTAGACATCGATCCGGAGTGCGCACAGACAGCCCTCGTGAAGCTTTCCCGTCTGTTGCGGTATGCCCTCTACGATGCCGAACGCACTTCGGTTCCTTTCCAGAAGGAAGTCGATTTCGTGAGCAACTACATTGAC
>Ga0310696_10003088_pt1 | contig 21089 bp, 14 predicted proteins | sample AusTroGonzalo_MG_4_FD_203885 | JGI IMG/M metagenome (GOLD analysis project Ga0310696, IMG submission 203885) | Bovine rumen microbial communities from tropical cattle in Woodstock, Queensland, Australia - Gonzalo_02 (v2) (version 2) | ecosystem: Host-associated > Mammals > Digestive system >... | reverse complement strand
GTGTATCCAGATATCTATCTGGATACAATTCTGCCGGAAGGCAGCAATTTTAAACTCTTTGACTATCAAAGAATTTTTCTTAGAGTTTGTATGAGATATACTCATATTTATATTACTGCGGCTCGTGCTACATCAAAGACATTCCTTTCTATATTGGCTAAATATCTCCAATGTGTATTCCTTCCAGGGCACGTTGGATCTATTGTTGCTCCGAATAAGTCCCAGGCTTCTAAGATTACGAAGCAGAAGGTTCAGGAGATTTGGCGTATATGGCCACTTCTCAAGAATGAGTTGGAGCTTTATAATGGAGAGCCGCACGCAAACTTTGGTAAGGACTATGTAGAACTCTTCTTTAAGAATGGAAGTAAACTTTTCGTTGTTGGTGCTCTCGATTCTGATCGTGGTATTCGTACTCATGCAACTCTTATCGATGAGGCGCGCGACCAGGATGGTGACGCGATTGCGGAGATTATCCTTCCACAAATGAACGTATCAAGACGTACCGTAAGCGGCTTAGTAAACAATAAAGAAGCCATAAACACCCAAGTAATATATGCGACCTCCGCGGGAATGAAATCTTCTTTTGCGTATGAGGCTTTAGTTGACTACTTTGAAGAATCCATTATTGATCCACGCCGTGCTTTTACTATGGGACTTGATTATCGTATTCCTATGAAACATGGACTTATCGATGCGGCCCACGTAAAGAACTTGAAGATGTCTCCCTCTTATAATGAACAAACATTTGCATCCGAGTATTTGGGAGTTTGGATGGGTGGATCTGAAGAGTCTTGGTTTGACTTTGATAAACTTTCGAAGTATAGAAAAATCAAAAATCCTGAATTACGCCAAAAATTTAGAGGAGATCCTAATGTTTTCTACTTAATTTCAGTAGACGTAGGTAGAGCTGCGGGCGGAGACGCTTCAGTTGCTACCATCTTCCGAGTTAACGTCCGAGATAACAAGTATTTTTCTACAATGGTAAATATCAAAGTTCTTGGACTTACAGACGAGTCAAGAACATTCTCTGGACAGGCAATCGGAATAAAACGTCTAATTGAAGATTACCAACCGCGCGAGGTAGTTATCGACTGTAATGGTCTTGGTATTGGTCTCGCAGATGAAATGATTCGAACTCAAATGGACGAATACGGAAATGTCTATCCCGCGTATGGTTTCTTTAATAATGATGAGTATAAGCGAATCCAACCAAAAGATGCGGCTTGTATACTTTATTGTATGAAAGCAAATGGACCGCTTAACTCAAAGATTCATAGTAATGCGTATGCGCGACTTAATAGTGGAATGGTTCGATTCCTCATTACAGAACAAGAAGCACGATCAGCATTACTCGCCACACAATCTGGTTCAAAAATGAACTACGAAAAACGAATTAAACGCTTAATGCCGCACGAACTTACAACTAAACTCTTTGAGGAAATGGCGAACCTCAGACTTAAGAGAACTGGACTTGATATTGTACTTGAACAAATCAATTCTCGCTTCCCTAAAGATAAATACTCTGCATTTGCCTATGGCCAATGGAGAATTAAAGAGTTAGAAGAAGCGGCATACCAAAGACAAAAACGCCGTGCTGCTATGCATGGACGAGATTTAGTATTTTTTACAGGAGGAGCATAATTAGGTGGAAAACGAAATTAAAAGACTTGATATAGCTACCTTCAACAAGATTACAGATGAATTGATCGCAAAGAACGACGAGGCCTGGAAGAATAGTTATTCTGTCTGGGATCGCCGTCCTGTGCGCAACTACACGCCAGATGAGATTAATAAAATTATCGAGTCTGGCTCTCTTATTGAGCAACAAAAACTCTCGCGCGCTTACTTCGACAAAGATGGACTTTACAAGCGTATTATTCTCTATTATGCAACCATCTTAACGTATTCGGGCTTACTAATCCCTAATCCAAGTTTTGGTAAGAAACTCTCCAGTCCACATATCTCGAAACGTTACTATGCTGCATTAGACTACCTTGATAAGCTACACTTGCCTGAAGTAATGACGAGAATGTCCATATACGCTTTGGTTTACGGTTGTTATTACGGTATCATCCAAAAAGCCACAAAGGATGAATTCATCCTATTTGACTTGCCGGCATCTTATAGCCGCTCGCGCTATGTAGATATCTATGGCAACGAAATCGTGGAATTTGATGTTGAATACTTTAATACAATTAGTGACCTTGAAATGCGTAAAGAAGCCTTGAATACTTATCCAAAGGTCGTTTCTGCCTATTACCAGAAATGGTTAAAAGGCAAAGTGACAACTCCTTGGGTTAAATTGCCCGCGGAAGTTGGAGTATGTTTTTCATTCTTCGAGGATAACCGTCCACTATTTCTTCATGTAATCCCTGCGACAATTCAGTATGATGATGCGGTTGACACAGAAAGGGAACGCGAGCTTGAAGAAATCAGAAAAATCATTGTTCAGAAGATTCCGCACCTCAATGACGGCGCGCTACTCTTCGAACCAGAGGAAGCTGCGGTAATCCATAAAGGTACTGTCGGTATGATGAAAGGAAATAAGAACGTTTCTGTTCTTACTACTTATGCCGATGTAGACGCAATTCTTTCCAAAACAAGCGCAGACAATGTCTCTACTTCATTGGAGAAGATGTTACAGAATGTATACTCTCAAGCCGGCGTTAGTGCGCAGATCTTTGCGCCAGTCGGAAGCCAGGTACTTCTGATCTCAATCACAAACGATATGAGTCTTATGATGATTATTGGAAACAAGTATTCTCGTTTCTTCACTAAGGTCATCAATGATATGTTTAGTAACTCGAACATTACTTTTAAGTATACGCTTCTTCCAATTAGTTACTATAACAAGAAAGACTTTATCGATGAAACCTTCAAACTCGCGCAGAGTGGCTATAGTTTCTTATTGCCAGCACTTGCGGCCGGCCTTAGCCAAAAGGAATTGATGAACATCAAAGAACTCGAAAATGACGTATTGAAATTGCCGAAAGTCCTAATCCCGCTTTCATCTGCATATACACAGTCTGATAAGGGACCTGGCGCTCCAGAGAAGAATCCGGAAGACAAGGCGGATAAGACAATTCAAAATGAAAATGCAATTGACCACCAAGGTCAAGGAGGCTCTGATGAATAAAAATCTAAAAGAGTTTCCGATTAGTATCTATGGTTCTATAGAGAGATTTAGCGACGTTTTATCTAAGGCTCGTTGTCGAATCTTCTATAAGGGTGGAAACCGCAACGGCACTTTTATAACAGATGAATTTGCTAATGAGTTGATTTCTACTCTCCACTATGTTCCAGTGAAAGGTATCTATGATGGAACGGATTACACCGATCATGGAGAAAAGAGAAGCGATGGTCAAATCTATGGTATCGTACCAGAAAACAACAACTTCGCTTGGGAACAACATTTGGATGAAGATGGTGTAGAAAGAACATATGCTTGCACAGACGTATATCTCTTCACTGCACTCTATCCTGAAGCCTCTGAAGCCATTGGAAAAGCACAGTCAATGGAACTTTATGAGCCATCTTTGACTTACCACTTCTCCATGTTTAATGGTCAAAAGTATGTGGTATTCGAGCACGGTAGTTTCTTGGGACTTCAAGTTTTAGGAGATAACGTAGAGCCGTGTTTCGAAGGAGCATCGTTCTTCTCTCTCCAGCAATCAATCGAAGATACTATCCAGAGAATCAAACAATATAGTACAGGAGGAGAATCGGAAATGAAAATCAATTTCAAACTTTCCGACAATCAGGATTATAATGACGTTTGGAGTCTTTTGAACTCTGAATGTGATGAAGAGGGCAACACAATTGTCTCTTATTCTGTTTGCAAAGTTTTTGAAGATCACGCTCTTGTATACAACCTCGCAGAGGATTGTTATGAAAGAGTAAATCTCACCAAAGAAGAGAACGAAGAAGGTTCTGTTCTTACTCTTGGTGAAAAGACTCAAGTTTTTGTATTTGATGTTACAGAAGCTGAGAAGTCTGTAGTAGATGAACTGCGCGCCCTCAATGGCGATACTTACGAGTTAGTAAATGAAAATCTTGCTAATGCCGCACAGAACGCAGAAAATTGTTCAAATTTCAGCTCCAAAATTGAAGAGTTGGAAGGAACAATCTCTACTTTAAATATGGAAGCAGAAAATGTTCAGGCTAAGATTACTGATATGGAAACTCAGTATGCTGCGGCCCAGGATCAGATTTCTGCTCTCACAGAAGAAAATGAGGCCTTAAAAGTTTACAAGAAGGGCGTTGAGGACCAGTCCAAAGAAGCTGTGGTAGCTGAGTATGCTGACAAACTTTCCGAGGAAGTACTTGACACTTATAAAGCTAAGTTTGAAGAGTATACGGCAGAAGAACTTGATATGCACCTTGCTTATGAACTTAAAAAGTCTAATGCTTCTGTATTTACACAGGCGCCTACAGGGCGTATTCCAAAGGATAACCCCGGTCGTTCCGGAGTTGAAGAAATTTTAATGCGTTATAAACGTTAATGGAGGTTTGTAAATGGCTACCACAAGATTAACTATTGATGGTTATGGTCAGATTGAGCTTAACAATGTGGCTTTCCGTCGTGATGGTCGTATTGAAGCACAGTGTGCACCAGACACAACTGCGTTTTCAGGCAACGCAAAATTAGAGAATGGTATGCTTCTTGCAGTTGACAAGGTTGCTCGTAAAGTAACTAAGCCAACAGACGATTCTCTTCCGATCGCACTCAACTACTCTACAGAGCACATCTATGATGAGAGAACTCCTGGTTTGAAGAACTTCTACCTTAACCCAGAAGATGACTTCTATCCTCGTGTTGGTTATCTCGCAGTTGGTGACTTGTTCACAACCAACTGTATCTCTTACGATTCCGCTGTAGACTCTAGTTGGACAACAGAATCCGCTTTCCTTAGTGCTCTCGCATCTTATGCAACTACCGCTGTTTATGGTGGTATTGGTAGTGACGATTGTTCTATTCTCGTTTCTGCTAGTGCTCCTACACAGGGTCCGAAGCTCAAGGTTGTTGAGTACACTACAATGCCGGATGGTACAACTGGTGTTAAATTCCAGGTTATTACTGCTTAATTAGGGAGGGTTATTGATATGACTATTAATGAGTTAAAAGAGATTGCCCTTCACGCAGCAAAGGGTACAGTTCCAGCAACATTCACTGCTAATGGTGAAAATGCTAGTAATTATGATGTAAATGCTGCTTTCGCTGACGGTCTTAGAGAGCTTGCTCCGAACTACAACCAGTTCATGAAGAACCGTTACGATATTTATGAAATCTTTGTTGAGACTATCGACAAGATTATGCCGAAGAACACAATCGCTGCTCTTTCTCCATTCGCTGAAGTACAGGTTGTTGGCCTTGGCCAGAAAGCTATCTTCAAGCAGAAGACAGGTAAGATGCGTGCAAAGAAATTCCTCACCAAAGCTGGTATCAATGGTGTTTATGAGACATTCCGTCTTGATTCAACAACCTTTGAGCTTGGTGGACAGGCCGTAGCAATTGGTGGTCAGATCGACCTTGGCCGTCTCATGGATGGTGCTGATTCTCTTATCGATATTATGGACGTTATCAACACCGCTCTTCAGGACGCTGTTTATGTAGAAGTTACCAAGGCTCTTCGTGCTGCTTTTGGTGCCCCAAACGTACCACCTGTAAACCGTAAGTCTACTGCTACATTTGAGTCCGATAAGATGGTTGCTCTTATGAACGTTGTACGTTCTTATGGTAACCCTATCATCTTTGCTCCTGGTGAGTTCGTAGCTGCAATGGGTGCTGACGCTATCGTTCCTGTTACTGTTGGTAACAGCACAAACTACGGTGGTGTTCCTGGTGTTTACTCACCGGATGATATTGAGGCTATCCACAGAACTGGTTACATCAACATTTTCCGCGGCGCTCCGATCGTTCAGATTCCTTCTTCTTTCGTAGATGAGAAAAACGATAAGACATATGTTGACCCACAGTTGGCTTATGTTCTTCCGGGCGGACAGGAAAAGGTTGTTAAGGTAGTTCTTGAAGGACCTACCATTGTAAGAGATTACGAGAACCGTGATGGTTCTATGGAAATCTATGCTGAGAAGAAGATCGGTACTGCTATTCTTACCTACTACAACTGGGGTATTTATAAGAATACTGGTATTGCTCAGACTTACTACAATCCTTACCAGAACCTCTGATTAGGAACTAATTACTGAAACCCGTGGGGAGGGAGATACTCCCTCCCCATATTTTTATACTAAGGAGTTAAAAGGAGATTTTATTATGGCAAAAGTTAATGTTACATCTATGACTATTGGGGAAGTAAGTGTCTTTGATCCTTCTATCCCTTTTCGTGTTTCTTGGCCCGCAAAAGGTGCTACACGCCCAATTGAAGAAGAAATTGTTGAACAGTTAATGTATAATTCTGGTTTTGAGTATATGATTAGAACTGGTATGCTCTATATTGAAAATCTGGACCAGAAGAAGAAACTTGGTATTGAGCCGGAAGATGCTACTGAACCAGTTAATGTAATTCCGCTTACGGATATTGATAAGAAGAAATACATGAGCTATGGTATTGATAAGTTCAAAGAAGTTTTGAAGAAACTTTCTATTGAGCAGGTTAATGATCTTGCGGACTATGCTATTGAACACGAGATTGCTGACTTTGAGAAGAGTGAAATTATCAAGAAAGCTCTAAGCAAAGTTTATGAAAAGGATATCATTAAGGCAATTCAGTTGAAGAGAGCAAACAAGGAGGAGTAAGATGACCTCTTTTGATACAGTTTATACTGCTTTTCTAAGCAAGATACTTGATGATGAGTGGGAAAACTGGATGGAAGAAGAAGTACAGGACGATTTGTTTACTTTGCTTCAGAACGCGGTTTCCAGATTTAAGTTCCCGCGCGTTTCATTGGAATATAACGAGGAAGGGTTCACCGGTGACCTAACCAACGACGAAATACAGATTCTAGCTACGTATATGAAGTGCGCGTGGCTTGATAGAAATATTCTTACTTGGGAAAATGTAAAACCTCTTTACGTTGAGAGAGATTTTTCACAGGCAAACTTAATTAGTAAGTTTAGAGAGTTGCTTGAGGCAGAACAAGCTAACGCCGCACGTCTTGAAGCAAATTATTATCGCTCTGTGAACAAGAAGCCTTTTGATTATACTACTCTTGCTAAACAAGATTTTTAATGTATAAGGACATTGAAGAGGGATACCGTAATAAGCTGAAAAGTAAACTATTTGGTTTACTTTGTGAGCGCGAGAAGAATGGAGAATGGGAAAGTTACCTAGACTCCATTCAAATCGAACTCAATGGTATTCCCGAAAATCAAAGAACAATTAACTTCTTGGTCCTCTCTCACAAAGTAAATACACTTCGTTTTCTGAGTTATGAATATTTTAGAAAGACAATCTTTGATTGTATGAGTTTACTTTCTAAAGGTGGTAACGATGGATTATTATGAGGTTTATAGAAAAAGGCTGAATCGGTACGGCTTAGATTATCAATCCCGCATACAGAGAAAAAGAGAAGAGGAGTTTGATGCTTATCTTCTTAAATCTGTATACAGGGTTGAGTTTGAATACGGCGGAGAGCCGCAAGTCGGCAGCTTTGAAAAATACAAGCAAGATGATACTAAGACACTTCACTACTTATTAACGAAGGAAAAGTTAGATATTCCGTGCGGAACTATTCTAATGATTCCTGATAAGAATGATGAACCAAAGCCTTGGATGGTTTATTACTTGGAGCATATTAAGGCTAGTGGTTATAATAGATATATAATGTTGAGAATGAGTCATTTCTTAACATGGACCGCGCGCGATGGTTCAGAACAAAGATCCTGGGCCTATATGTACGGTCAGGAAGACAATATGCTGAAAGATGAGTTGAAGTCTAGAAGTAGAATGGACACTATCTATGCAGAGAACTTGAAGAGTAGTTTCTTCATTATGCCGAAGAATCAGTATATCAGAAAGGATGATTATTTGGTTATTGGAGAAGAGCCGTTTAATGAATCGTACAGAGTTACCGGTTATGATATTCAGTCTACCGAAGGTGTTGAGTATGTAACTGTAGATCCGATTTATGAGTATGATTTGACACCGCCGCCGGCACAGAAACAGGGTGATAATCCTGGTGATTTCTTCTGGTTTAATGGTGGCGTACAGGGCGGCGATAGCACGGAATCTAATGATGGGGAGGGCTAATTTATGATAAGAAATCTTGCGGAATTAGGTCCGAACCTTCAGAAGATTGTGTCGCGTTTGGAAGCTAATCAAGATCTTTTAAAACTTTTGTACTATACGGATAAAGATCCGCTTAGTGGACAGAACTTAACGAATAAACAAATTCAAGAAGAAGTATTTGATAAACTTATAAAGGTTGTGCCTCGTGTAGGCCCAAAGGAGACCGCGAAGAGTTTGATTTCCTTACGAGTTGTGCGCGGCCCCGCAGATATGACAAATAATCAATTCAGAAACATTACATTAGGAATTGAGGTATTTGTACCTTTAACTCAATGGTTCATTAAAAGTGAAAACTTGAGACCATTCTGCATAATGGGTGAAATTCAAAAATCTCTTCTTGGAAAGACAATTAATGGGTTAGGAAAAATTGAAGGTGGCGATTTTGCTCTTAACTTCTTAACTGAAGAAATCTCATGTTATGAGATGGAGTTTAGATTTGTAGAATATGACTAATTCTTTCTTCCTGGGTTATCCTTCAGAATTTAAGGAAGTTTGTTTAATCTATCCACCTAAGGTTAAAGATGTTGCTTGTTGTAAGAATTTTCAGTTGCTCGCGCGCGCATTAACGCTTTCACAAGAAGAAATTGAAGACGAATATAGACGAGCAAACCTAGATATAAATAATTTACCAAACCCGTTTGAATATCTGATGACAAATGCTTATAATAGTCTTCAGTTTAGAAAGCTAGTTGAAGATGCCTTCTTATTGTTTACAAAAGAAAAAGTTATTTTTCTTTTTGATAAAAAGTTGCTTGCAGTGGGTGATTTATCAGACGTAAAAAGTGTTGATGATTTGCGAATGATAAGTGAAGAAGATTTTTTGGGATTCCAAAATATGATTCGTGAAGCAATCGGCGCAAAGCCTGTTGAACCACCAAATCCAAACGAACATCCACGTATTAGAGAAATGAAAGCTAAGGCGCGCTATCGTGACTACATTAAAGCAAAACAAAATAAAGGCGGTTTAAATTTTCAATCAACTTTGGCTTCAATTTCTTGTATGGGAATGGGATTAAACCCACTTAATATTGGAGAGTTAAGTTATGCCGCAATTCCGGTTTTAATCGGGACTTATCAACAAAAAGAGAAGTACGAATTAGACGTGGACAGTCTATTAGCCGGTGCGGATAGCAAAAAAGTACATCCAGTTTACTGGATAAAAAACTTGGATAATTAAAATTTTTAGGAGGACTAAAATGGCTAGTATTTTGGATAAATATGGCATTAAGGAAGTTGCTGACGTTACCTTCTACAAGCTCGATAACGGTCAGCCAACAGTTCCTGTTCTTTACCTTGATACACTTAAGGTTTCTACAATTGAGCAGACCGCTGAAAACGTAGAAGCTAAGGGTGGTAAAGGTAACGTTGCTCTTGTATCTTGGGACTATGGTAAAGAAATTAATGTAACTCTTGAAGATGCTCTTTTCTCTGCTAAGTCTATGGCTTTGATGTTTGGTGGTGCTAATGCTACTATTAAGTCTACAGCTTCATTGATTAAGACTATTGAGTGGGAAGCAAAGTCTACTGGTGCTACGCCTAGTGCGGCTGGTATGCCTTCAACATTTGAAGCTAATGGTCGTGTATTTAATGTTCCGGCAACCACAATGACTTCTGTTGATGGCTGTTTTGATGAAACTGGTGCTTCTGTTAGTGCTTTTACTTCTGGTGCAAGATATTTTACTAGATTTAATATGCCGGTTATTAACTCAGGTGTAATCGAAATTACTGCTGCTAACTTCCCTGGTACTTACTATGTTACTGGTGATACTTATGCTAGATCTGAAAAAGACGGTACTGATGAATTCTTCCAGTTCATTATTCCGAAAGCTAAGGTTGCTGCTGAAAACACAATCACTCTTGAGGCAGAAGGTGATCCTTCTACATTCAATATGTCACTTCGTGTTCTTCGTCCAGCAGATGGCGTAATGATGAAACTCGTTAAGTACGACATGACTGAAGCTACCTGATTAGTTAAATAATCATTTAAAGGGTGGTGGAGGCTACGGCCTCCACTATTTTTATAGGAGATAAAAATGGACTCAATGTTTTCATTCAAAGATTTAGAGAAGGTTACTCTAAAAGCTACTTATAATATGAAGATTGGAGACAGAGAAATTGTCCCTGGTGAAGTAATCGCAATGTTTGATAGCCTTCAAATTGCGAACTTGAATGAAATTGTTTCAGAAGTAACAGCGAATGGTGGTTTTGATAACCGCGCGCACGTATATTGGACAACAACCAGAGCAATTCAATTAAATTTTCTCCAAGGTGTCTTCTCTAAAGAACAATTTAGCTTATTGACAAATGCGCGCCTCATAGGTCCCGCGCAATCAACTGGAGTCCGCATTACTGAACAAGAACTCCTAGAAAGTGATGAAGAAGGATCTATCACACTAAAACACACGCCGATTGAAGGGACTCTTTTTCTATATAATAAAGAAACAGGTAGTAAAATTACTACATATAGTTTAAATGGTAAAGTAATTACTATAGAAGATGAGTACATAGAAGTGGTTGTGAATTATGTGTATGAGTATGTAAGTAATACGGTAACGTATCACTTTGGACAAAGATTACTAGATGGATATGTGGAGTTAGAGGGAAGAACAAGGATTAAGGATGATGTAACCGGCCAAGTAGTTACAGGAATTTTCAAAATTCCAAAACTGCGGTTAATGTCTGATTTATCGGTAAGGCTGGGTCCGCAAGCTAGTCCAGTTACGGGAAGTTTCAAGGCTGAGGGCGTTCCAGTGGGGTCAAGAGGAAATAGCTATGTGAGTGAATTTTTCATTCTTAGCGATGATATTGAAAGTGACCTATAAGATGATCGGCATTAAAGTTGGTTTAATGCCGATTTTTTATTAGGAGGGAAAAGAATGAGTAAGAAGATTACATTAACAGTTGATATTCAAACCGAGATGAGTAATCTGCAAAGTCAGGTTAACAAGATGCAACAAATGCTCGGTGGTTTAAAGCTGGGTGATAATCTAAAGGCTGGTACTGATAAGGTTATTAATGATCTTTTGGACAGAATTAAGAAGGTTAAGGATTATACCGAAGGTAATAGTCTTGATCTTGTCGATGAAAAGAAAGTTAATGCTGAATTTAAAGCTATTCAAAAGGATTTTAAGAGTCTTGTTGATAAGTTAAACGCTAATGGAAAAAATATAAAACTTGGCGATACTAGGGCTTATGATGCTATAAAAAATGCTGTTGAAAAATATCAGCAAGAAATAAATAAGGCTTCTGAAGGCTTAAGAGCACAGAAAGAAGAAGTTTCAAAAATTGTAAAAAAATATAAGGAACTTAAAGAAGTTGCAAATCAAAAATCTATTCTTAAGGAAGCCGCAGAACAAGAAGTTCAAAAAATAAAGGATGAAATTGATGCGGCGAAAAAAGCATATGTAGAGTCAAAGTCCAAAGATGAGAAGGCTCAGAAATGGATTAATAATTCAGAAAAAGTTGATCAATATTTTGGAATGAAAGATGAAGCTATTGCTTTAAATAAAAAATTAGCTGATGCAGAAAAAGAAGTTATTAATGCAGAAAAGCAATTAAAAAATGCAGAAGATAAAGTAGCAGACGCAAGAATAATTAATAAAAAGAAAGCTGAAGATATGGTTCCTGTTTTAAAAAAATTAAAGCAAGGAATACAAGAAGTTTCTTCTACCCAGTTACAAGAACTTAAAAACGAACTCACTAAACTTCAAAATGAGGGTAAAATAAAATTTGATTTTGATCCTCAACAAATTACCTCTGTAGAAGAATTAGATAAAATACTTAAAGGTATGGATGAACAAAGCATTAAAGAAGTTGCTGAAGTTCTTCAACAGGTTGGTGTTATCGGTAAAGAAAGTGCTCAAGGTGTAGAGCGTACAAGTAATGCTTTTGAACAGTGTACTGCACAAGCGAAAGCATTTGATTCTACTCTTGAAAACTTTAAGAGAAAGGCTGCTTACTTCTTTGGTATTGAAAACGCTATTAATCTTTTAAAGAGAGCTGTTCGTTCTGCATATAATACAATTAAAGACCTCGATGAAGTAATGACTCAAACCGCAGTTGTTACCTCATATGATGTTGGTGATATGTGGGATCAGTTGCCTGAATATACACGTCGTGCAAATGAGTTGGGCGTATCAATTCATGATGCTTATGAAGCTGCAACTCTTTACTATCAGCAAGGTTTAAAAACCAATGAAGTAATGGCCGTTTCTAATGAAACATTGAAAATGGCCCGTATCGCTGGACTTGATGCGGCGACCGCGACGGACCGTATGACCAATGCACTTCGTGGTTTTAATATGACAATTGATGAAAGTAATGCGCAGAGAGTTAATGATGTTTATTCAAAACTCGCCGCTATTACCGCATCTAATACAAATGAAATTTCAACCGCTATGACAAAGACTGCTTCTCTTGCCCATAGTGCCAACATGGAGTTTGAGACAACTGCAGCGTTCTTAGCACAAATGATTGAGACCACTCGTGAATCTGCGGAGACTGCTGGTACCGCATTAAAGACTGTTATTGCACGTTTTTCTGAAGTTAAGAAACTTTATAGCGAAGGCGAGTTAATGGGCACAGATGAAGAAGGCGAGGAAATCGATGTAAATAAAGTTTCCACTGCTTTGAGAAGTGCTGGTATTAATATGAATGAATACCTTACTGGCGCTAAGGGACTTGATGATATCTTTATTGAGTTAGCTAGTAAATGGGATAGTTTGGACATGATCCAGCAAAGATATATTGCTACTATGGCGGCTGGTTCTCGTCAACAGTCACGTTTTATCGCTATGATGTCTGACTATAAGCGCACTGTAGAACTAGTTAATGCGGCTAATAATAGTGCCGGTGCTTCACAGAAGCAGTTTAACAAAACTTTGGACTCTTTGAAGAGTAAACTTGCTAAATTGAAAAATAGCTGGGACACTTTCTTGATGGGTATTGCAGATAACGAACTTGTTAAGGGAGTAGTTGACTTACTTACACAATTGATTGATGGGGTTAATAGTCTACTTAAGGGATTAGATGGTATTCCCGGTTCACTAGCTAGAATTGGTGTTGCAGTTGGTGGTTTAAAAATTGGTAAAGAAATTTCTACTCAATTTTTAGGTCAATTATTAAAAATGAAAAACGATGCTACAAAAATTGCGGATGGAACTGGAAAAAGTTTTATTCAAGGATTCAGTAGTTATTTTGCTAAATTTAGAAAACTTCCTTCAGATACACCTTTATTAAAAGGACTAGAGGAAGTTTCAAAAGGCGGAAAAGGAAGTAGAAAAGCTACATCTATATTAGCACAATTAAATACCTTAAATTTAAGCAATATAGAAAAAGAAAACTTACTTAGACAACAAAATATTAATTTAGATGACAAATTAGTCGTCAGTATGGATAAGCTCAATGCAGAAACCGCCGAAGGGGCCAAATTAACGAAACTTCAGGCTTTCGCTGCTGCACACGCTGGTGGCTCCATGATTAAACTTGGTCTTGCTATTGGTGCCTCAACGGTTGCTTTAACCCTTCTTATAAAATTTCTTAAATATGCCATTGATGAATGGGGCTGGTTTAAAACAGCTGGTGAAAAGGCAAATGATGAACTTAAAAAGCTCGAAGAAAATGCAGATAATGCCGCAAAAGCCGCAGATAATGCGACTGAATCTTATAATGGTTTAAAAAATTCGCTAACCTCACTTGAAGAAAAATATAAATCTCTTGAAGATTTAACTCGTGGAACTCAAGAATGGAGGGATGCAGTAGTTGAAGTTAATAATGAGGTTCTTAAATTAACAGATAAGTATAAGGATCTTGAAATTATTAGTGAAAATGGTGTTCTTAAAGTTACCAATGCCGATGAAGCAAGAGCTAAACAGTATGAATATATGATAAATGCTCAATCTGCTCGATTGGGAGCTGATCGACAAGTAGCTGATGCACGTGTCGCCGCAGCGAAAGGAAAAGTGCAAGATGCTTATGCTAAAGCAAAATATGGCGCCGGTTTGGGAGATATGGTTTTCCAGTCATCTCCTGGAGATAGTGCTTATAAAGAAATAGTTGCTTACTTCGGCCAAGATTTTGAAACACTAAATAAACAACTTAAAGAAGCAACAAAAGAATGGCAAGAAAGTATAAAAGAAGCTGAAAAGACCATAGAGCAATATAATGCTTCACTTGCAGCACTTGCAGTCTCAAATGCTGAACTCACAAAAAATACCGAAAATGAAACTTCTAGTTATATGAACGCAAATAGAATGGATTCATATTATATTGCCGCTTTTAATGCTATTGCGGAAGAAGGTCTTTCTATTGCACAGGTGAAGGAAAAAATAGCTATAGAATCTGGTTATAGTGGATATGGCGCATATGAAAAAGAGAATGGAGCAATTTCTGATGATGCTGCACAATCAATGCTTGCAGAAATTAGAGCTGTAAATAAAGCAACTGCCGCGGCAGAAAAGTTTTCTAAAGAACTTTATAAATTACCAGATGGAATTAAAAAAATGTACTCACGCTCTGATCTTGCAGGACTTTCAAAGCAAGATATGAAAACTCTTCTTGGGGACAGAGAGAAAGAATACAACGAGGCTGATAAAGAAGGACAGACAAGAATAATTAAAGAAATTGCTAAATCTTTCGCTTCTGATCAATGGAAAAATTTAACAAAGTCAGAACAAGATGCATATAGAACAAAAGAAGCATATCAAAATGATATTGTGGTTGATTGGTTGAATAGTTTTGCTAATTCTACAGACGGATATAATCAAGCTGTAGAAAAGATGGCTAAAATTACCACTGCTAACTCTGAATTTCAACAAAAATTCTTAGAAGAAACCTTTAAGAAACTTTCTGGTGGAGTGGCAAATGATTTAGCAGATAATTTTGCTAAGGTTTTTGAAACTGGTGGTGCAGCTGGAATTAAACAAATACAACAAGAAATATCTAATATAACCAAAGGTTGGAGTGAAGATAGAGTAGAAAATTTTGTTAAGACTATTAATTCCGTCGATTGGCGAAATCTTGATTCAGTTGAATCTTTACAAGATCTTGTTAATGAACTTGGCTTTGTTGATGCTGACGTAACTAATTTGACAAAAAATATTATAAACTTTGCCCAAGCAACAAAAAAAATAAATTTTGAACAATGGGTTGAACAACTTACAAAAGCATACTCATTAATAGCTAGTGCACAAAGTGGTGATTTGAAAGAGTGGACAGCTGAACAGGCACAATTAGCTGTTAATACTGATAACGTAGATTGGTCAGATTTTATTTACGATCCTTTAACTGATAAATATACTCTTATCGGCAAAGATTTGGATGAAATTATTTCTTTACTTAAAGGGAAAACAGAAACCGATAAAAAAACATTAGAAGAAAGTGTTGCAAAAGGAATGGCGGGACAGAAAGAACTTGGACGCTATAATGGAGCTACAAGAGAAGGACAAATGTCTTTCCTTTATGCAATGAATGCACAAGGATATATTCATGATGACAAAATTAATTATTTAAATGGAGCAACCGACGAAGAGGTAAAAGCATATTATCAAAGTTTTATTAGTGATTATATTGAAACATTAAAAGCTAATACTGCTGAACTTCAGAGGTTAAACGATTCTGAATTAATGGCCATGGACCCACATGAGCTTGCTAGCATGGGTACAGACAGATCTGAGCAAATCCTTGATTATAAAGCTGGACAAGTTGGTATGAGCCAAGAGTTAATAAGTAGAAATACCAGCGAAGACAAGGCTAATTTGTATGATATTTTTAAAGAGGCACAAAGTTTAGGTATTGATACAACAGATTTTGAAAGTCATATGAAAACCCTCAAAAAAGCCGCAGAGGAAGCTGGTGAGGCTACAAGCGACGTGCTTTCTGCTCAAGTTGCTTTAGCTAATAATAAAAAAACAAAGGGAATGAAAGATCTTTCTAGTACCTTTGATGATTGGTCAAAATTGCTTGATAAAGACGGAAAACTTATGATGCAACTTGATTCTGATTCTCAGAAGGTTGCAGATAGTATGAAAAAATCTGTTAAAGAAATGTTAAATTTCTCTGAAGATCTACCTGATAGCTTTTTCCAAAGCAAGGAAAATATTGATTTACTTATAGCTACTATTAATGATGAAGCGCCAGATGCATTTTTGAAATTAAAAACAGCCGCAGCAGATTCTATACTTGAACCAGAACTTAGATTAGATACTTCTGAAGCAAGAGATGAAATACAAGATGTTTATAATTATATTGAAGGATTAGATCCAGAATTAGCTATTAATTCTAAAATGGATATAGTACCTATTGAAAATGCTTTTAATGCATTGCTTAGATCTAGTAAAATGACTGCTGAACAAATACAAGCATGGTTTTCAAGTTTGGGTATTGAGTTTGAAGTGGAATATGAAACAAGTAAGGTAGAAACACCATATTATAGTTATGAGGTTCAAATTCCAAAAATTAAGGCGAAAGATGCTCGTTGGGGTGGTGGTAAACCAATTGATTATACTCCTCCAAAATCCAGCGGAGGTGGCGGAGGTTCTGGTTCCGGTAAAGAGGAAAAACCAGACTACTGGGAAAATCCATTCGACGAACTCTACAACCTCCAAGAAAAAATAAACGAAGCACTCCGCACTCGTGAAGCACTCGAACGTAAATACCAAAAACTTCTCAAACAAACCGCTTCAAATCTCAGCGAAGTCACAAAAGCCTATTACGATCAAATCACCCACCTTCGTGAAGAAGCAAATCTCCAGCAACAAATGCAAGAAGGCCGCGCGCGTCAGCTCAACAATATCGGAAATGAAATCTACACAGACTCTGAAGGAAACCGCGCAACATTTGCTTCTCTTGGCGTAATGAAATACGCAAGCTATGACCAAAACACTGGCGTAATCACAATCGACTGGCCGGCACTTGAAGAAATCGCAAGTGATCCAAGCAGAACCGCAGAAGGTGAGGCCGCTGAAGCATACATCAAGAGACTTGAGGAACTTTCACAACAATTCGAAGAAGTCCGCGATAAACTTTGGGACATTGAGGATCAGATTGAAACACTTCAACAAGAAGCAATCGATAGTTACCTTACATTCGAAGATCGTGTAATGGAAGCTCTCAAGAATCAGTATCAGCAAGAGATTGATGATTTTAAGGCATTAAGCGACACAATCAAAAATGCAACAGATGAGATTATTGATGGTATCCAGGATGATGTAGAACTCGCTAGACAAATTCGTGATAATACAAAGAAAGAAGAGGATATCGCAGAAAAAGAAGCAAGACTTGCATACTTGAGAAGAGATACCTCTGGAGCGAATGACCTAGAGATTAAGAAACTTGAAAAGGAACTCGAACAAGAAAGAGAAGATTACTCTGATACTTTGGTCGATCAGCAAATTGCTCAGATGCAGAAAGACGCAGAAGATGCGGCTGAGCAAAGAGAACGTCAAATTGAGTTGATGCAACATTCACTTGATATGGCGATTGAAAATGGAGAGCTTTGGGAAGAAGTTTATGGATTAATTGCCACCTCTGTTGATCCACAAACTGGTGTAGTAGTTGATGAATCACCTTTAATGGATCTTCTTAGAAGCCAAGAAGCATTTGGAAGTCTTAGTAAGATCGGTCAAGAGAAGTGGTGGGAAGATACGGTCGCAGCAATTAAAGAAGCCCTTGTTGGACTTGGAGTTGCGGAAGATCACTACAATATTGGAGACGAGGATCGCCGCACAGGAACTTCAATCAGTACCTTTATGGATCGTCTATATGAACAAATTCTTGGACGTAATGCTGATGAAGCTGGTAAGGAATACTGGTCTGAATTGATCCAAAGCGGCAAGATGTCACGAGCAGACGTAATTAAATCCTTCTTGGGTAGTGAAGAGTTCAGAAACCGCAATCTTGGTAATGAAGACTTTATCGAAACACTTTATCAATCCTTCTTCGGTCGTGCGGCTGATAAGGAAGGAAAGGAATACTGGGTTAACCAGTTGAAGACCGGTGCAAGAAGTAGAGATGACATTATAAATGAATTCTTTAACTCTCTTGAATGGACTAATTCATTACTACCGCGCAAGAGTGAAGAACAAGGACCCACAATGGGCGCGAAGAAACCTACTGGTACTTCTTATAGTAGTGGCGCACTTCCAGAGTTGGTACTTGATGCGAAGGATACAGAAAACTTCATCGCATTGAGAGATGTGCTTGCTAACTTACTCGGCACAGAGGGCGCGGCCGCCATGAAAACTAATGGTGGAGACACTTATTTCGATATTAACATTGATGCCGAGATTGGATCTGACTATGATGTTGATAAGCTCGCAGAACAGATCGAAAAGAAAATTTACAACCTTGGATCTTATAGAAACGCAAACGTAATAAGAGGATTGAGATAAACTTTGGGGACCGCCGCAAGCGGTCTCCATTTTTTTAGAAAAGAAGTGGATTTTTTCTACTTAGAAATAGAGTTAAAAGGTGAAATTTAATTTGGATGAAAGGAGAATGAATAATGAATGATTCTGATTTTATTGGATTCTCATTTAATGGAATCCATTCCGACACTTTGCACATCAAGCGTGTGAGTGATGGCTCTCGCTATAGCGAGAATCTTTCTCCTAACTTTCAAGATGTGAAGGCCCAGGTTCCTGGTAGGGATGGATCATTATATTGGGATTCTTTTTATTCTGAGAAACCACTTCCCGTGAAAATCGCTTTTGATGATTTAAGCGAGGTAGGTTTTCGTACCCTAAAACAAACCTTTAATGGAAAAGCTGAAGGTTGGCTTATTTTTGATGAAGAACCATATAAGCAGTGGTGGGTAAAAATTCAGAACCCACCGCAGATTCAGTATCTTTGTTTTTATGACGGTAATGGAAATCGTGTTTATAAAGGTGAGGGTACTATTAACTTTGTTGCATATGACGTTTATGCTCACGCAAAGGGACATAATTTAGCTACCTATCGTCAAATGGAAGAAATTACTAATTTAGACGAGTGGAAAGATGGTAGCGGTATGAGAAATGATGATAGTAGAGGAGAAGGTGCGGTAAATTTTGACCAACCTTCTTCTGCAACTGTTGCATTACATGATCGTGTTGTGGTTCAAAATACTGGTGATGTAGAATGTGACTGGGTTGCTGTTATTCCATGCATTATTTCTACTACTCCTTACAGTTTTTCACTAAGAAGAATTAGATTAAGTGATAACGCTGGTACATGGTTGGGTGATTTACGCCTTAATAGTTTTGATCTAAAGGGTGAAGATCGATATTTAATTGTTGATAGTAGATCTCAATTAATTGAAGGCGCGCGTAATTTATCTATTAATTCAGACATTCCTATTTGTGGTATTGGTCGTGTGACTTATGATTTAACTGGTACATTGTATAATGAAGCAATATCAGGTGGTGATTTCTTTAAAATTCCAAAGGGTGCAAGCCCTAGTGATGTTTATGCCATTCGCTTTTGGGATGAAAATAATCAACCAATTGATGCTGATTTATATTATGATTTACTTTACTACTAATGGAGGCAGTACATGAAAGATAAATATGAAATTTCTATCTGGGAAGACTGCCTAGATTGGGATTCTAGCGCAAGCTCTATTCCAAATTATAGATTTTATAACGAACAAGTTCCCGCGACATATGGATCTGCAAGTCAACCAGAAATAAAAATCGCGGTTATTGGTTCTGATACAATGACCTCACCAATTCGTGCGGAAGAACCAAAACTTATACAGAATATTAACGGTACAAATGTCTTTACTTTCAAAATGAGATATAAGTATAATATCCAGGGTGAAACAAGAGATAATCCTTTTTTATCACTTTTAGTAAATGAAAGAAAAGTAAAGGTTTACTGGAAAAATGAATGGTATGACTTGGTAATTAAAGATTGTCAGGAAAGTACAGATGGTAAATCTATTACTTACACCTGTAAAGACTTGTATATTAACGAACTCTCAAAGAATGGATTTAATCTTGAGTTTGATACTGAATTAATGAATAACCAGGGTTCTACTTTTGAACTCGCGCAAAGAATTCTTGAAGGTACTGATTGGGGAGTTCGATCAGCCACTGTACTGAATAATCCTAGTGATATTACTTTCCAAGAGACAGAAGAAAGCGTATATGAGGGACACGTTGTAACTACAGATTATACAAGTGAAGGTTTTACTGCTCTTGGTCTTAATAGATCAGATGGTAGTGAAGAAAATGTTGAAATTAATGTTAGCCAAAAGATATTGGTATTCTATTCTAGTTTTAACGAACATAAAGATACTAATGAAAAATTTGATTTTTATTTTTATTGGGCCGGAAGTGGTGCAAATCCATTTAAAACAGATGGAAGCAATATGCTTGTTACAAATGGTCGGTGCTTGAGAATTGAAAATTGTAAATGGAGTATTTACAATAATCCTCAATATCCAAATGTTTATGGTCACTGGGTTATTAGAGATGAAAATGATAATCTATTGTTTATGTTAAATGACGTTAGTGATCCTTCCATCTCTCTTGAATATCGTGCAAAACGTTTAGTTCCTTCTCAACTTTTAAAGGCAGATCAATTAACTGGAAAGCAGTGTCTTGTATATCATGAAGGTGCTAATGAATATTATGCATATTCTGAAACCGAGTATAGTAGTGCAAACCTTATAACTAATTGCATTACAAATAATAAAAATTTTACAAGTACACTTGGATGGGTTTATGATGATGTATCAACTGCATTACGTCCAACCCATAAAGAATATGAAGAATATTATGATGGTCAACAAAATCCACCGCCTTATGATGGTAAAGGATATCTTTACTTGCCCGCGGGCGTAAAGGCTTTTAATAGTGG